>Ga0114974_10000020_pt1 | contig 138734 bp, 129 predicted proteins | sample S_130206_EF_Meta_FD_87318 | JGI IMG/M metagenome (GOLD analysis project Ga0114974, IMG submission 87318) | Freshwater microbial communities from Lake Simoncouche, Canada to study carbon cycling - S_130206_EF_MetaG | ecosystem: Environmental > Aquatic > Freshwater > Lake | place: Lake...
ACCGCCGTATCTATACTTAACCTCAACGATAAACAATACCTCATTGACGAAAAAAACCATGTTTACGACTTCCACACCCACCAACCCATCGGTACCTTCAATCCTATTAATCTTACTATCTCTGAGTTGTAGAGAGAGCGGAATTCCAAGACCAAAGTAGATAGAGTAGTTTAGATTGTAATAATAATTAATAAAAGATTGATAAAGGGTATAAAACCTTTTTTCATTAATTATAAATATGCGTTTTTTAAACTATTTATTATGTTTACCACTAGTCTTTTCGTTAAGACGAGGTGTGTTTATGAAAGATGCATCAGACATTAATACAGCAATGAAAAACCAATACTATTTAAAAAAGGTTCCGTATTCTGACCTAGTTCAAAAAATAGATCACCATGAAATATCAAAGGTATATTTTTCACCCAAATACGATAAAGTTATTTCTGAGAATCTTGAACTAACAGATGATTTATATTCGGATTTCTCATTAACAGAAATAATACCACCACTAAGCACAAGTTTAATAGAAACAACTATAAAAAATAAAGCCGAACCCATTTTTATAAAATTACAAGAACCAAGTCAAATTCAAACAATGGCTTTTGACGTTTTGAATGGTGTTAATAATTTATTTGTTCCGTTTATATTTATTTCTCTATTATTATCATTTATTAGGTCATTGTTTCTATCCAATAGCAGCACAAGAAATCCATTTAGTGGCGGAATGCCTGGCTTACCAGGGTCTCTAAATATTGATTTGGAGAGAGACAAAGAGCTTATGCAAAAATCCAACATTACATTATCCAGTTTTGCAGGAAGCCCAGAAATATTTGAAGAATGCACTGAAGTGGTTTCTTATTTAAGAAATGCGACGAATTACAAAAACGCAGGCGCAGAAGTACCGAGAGGAATTTTATTAGAAGGCCCACCTGGTACCGGTAAAACATTATTAGCAAAGGCAATTGCGAGTGAAGCTGACGCCAATTTTATTTCTATTTCTGCAAGTGAATTCGTTGAAGTATTTGTAGGAGCAGGTGCGTCAAAAATTCGTAATTTATTTGAAACAGCGCGTGAGAATCAACCTTGCATTATTTTTATTGATGAGATTGATTCAGTTGGTCGTCAACGTGGCGCTGGAATAAATATGGCTAATGATGAAAGAGAACAAACATTAAACCAACTTTTGGCAGAAATGGACGGTTTCTCAGACAATGAAGGTGTGTTAATAATTGCCGCAACGAACCGCAAAGATGTATTAGATGCTGCGTTGCTTAGACCTGGTAGATTTGACAGAATTATTACAGTAGCTCTTCCTGATAAAAAATCACGTAGAGACATATTGGATGTTCATTCAAAAAACAAACAATTTGAACCTAATATTAATTTGGACCTGGTGGCTGAATTAACTGGTGGATTTTCAGGAGCTCAAATAAAGAACTTATTAAACGAAGCAGCAATATACGCAGCCAGAGTTGGTAAAACCGTAATAAGCGAAGAGGACATATTTAATGCACTTGATAAATTAATAGTTGGATTAATTCGCAAAACAGATACTCGTGATCATGATGCTAGAGTAAGAGTTGCTATACATGAGACAGGGCATGCATTACTGTGCAATGAATTTAAAGAATACTTTGAATTGAAAAAAGTCAGCATTCAAAGCACATACAATGGTGCGGGTGGATATACACTATTTAATGAGAATCAAAATATAACAGAAAGTGGATTGTATACAAAGAATCTATTAAAAAAACGTCTGATTATTGCAATGGGTGGTAAAGCTGCTGAAACTTTATATTATGGTGAAGAATATGTATCAGTTGGTGCGGTTCAAGACCTTAAACAAGCCAATTCTATAGCGCAACGTATGATAGGGAACTATGGAATGGGCAAGTTATTGGAAGCATTTTACAATGAAGATGTAGATAGTGATAGAAATCCGTTCTTGGGTCGTAGCATGGGAGCAGGCGCAAAGTATTCAGAGAAAACAAAAGAAATAATGGATTCGGAATCATTAGAACTTGTGCGTAATGCATATGATGAAGCCAAGAGAATCTTGAGTGAAAACAGAGGTAAAATGGATATTGTTGTAGAAAACTTGATACAAAAAAATACACTATCTACAGTAGAATTTAATAATCTTTTTTTATAGGATAATTTTCTTGGCAATCCACGTACCAATGGTGCACCACATGGCAGTGATACTATTGCTACCAGTGGCTATTACCCAACGAAATGCCTGGCAATGAGGCGCTGGGACAACAAACGGTGACAACAAGAACCCGATCACAGTAAGTGGTGTGCACCATGCAACGTAGAGGTGCGAGCAAATATAGTGCAACAAGATCCACACTACGTAAATTCCACAAAGCTCCACAATTGGCTTACCGTACAGGATTACCTTTTCCTTGACATTGGAATAGGAGAACGTCATCTCAACTTGCTCCTCTTCCGATTCTGACTCTTTAACGATTGCGCGTGGCATGTGATTGGATACCTAATTTGGTTTATCATAAAAAGGAATCAATTTTTTATGATAAGTTCTGGCGAAAACAAATACATTATTTATTTACGAGTTTTTCTTGTTTTTTTGCCACCTCTTCTAGGAGAATAAGGTTTTGGCATACGAACTCCAACTTCGTGTGGGTCATCAACTTGAGCCCACAAAGGAAGAGGCGACACAGGTGTTAATGCATTAACAATTGGAATTTCTTCAGCATCTTCTAATTTTTCTGCACTTTTTTTACCACTTCGTTTGCTACTACTTCGTTTACCTAATGGTATTTCAGGTGTTGGTGTCCGAGGTCGTGTAAGAGTGGCTCTTGCAGCAATAACGTCTTGACAAGCGCTGTCTAATAAATCTTTAACACTCGCAGGATACAAATTTTTTAAAGCTTCAAAAAGAGCAGGTTCATTGCACATTATAGGTATGTTTCGCAAAAAGGATTTACTATTGGGGTTATTTTTATAATAATAATCAATAAACAATTTCAAAATACGAACATCTACACTACCGCCATCAGCATAAGCATTATGAAAAATCAAATCAAATGCAGTTTTGCCTGTCGCACTTTTAAAATCAACGTATTTAGTGTTGCCTTCTTCCTCTGCGTATTTCAACAATTCTTTTATGTTGTGAATGCATAAGTTAATATCAGAACCTGTATCACCTACTGCAAACAATAAAGCACTAACATTATGGGCTCTATTAACATGTAAAGGATTACATCCAAATTTTGTTTGTTTTAATAATTCTTGAGCGTATCTATGATTCTCTGAATAATCAGCTCCTAAATCACTAATAAAAATGTATTCCAATAATGTTAATTTTGAATCATTCCCATAAACGTACGAATTAAGACCTAATTCGGGAACATCAAGTAATATTTTAAAGGCTTCAAAATTACCAACTTCTAATATTCGCATCATTTCTTTCTTATAATCACTTCCATCACATAAATCTTTATCAATAAGTAGTTTAACAACATCAGTCATATCTACATCAGAAACAGCATATGTTAGTGGTGTTTCACCCTCCGAATTAGGAGCGCAAGGATTTCCTTTATGCTTTAATAATTCAGTAATAACACTCTTAAACTTTTTTTTACATGCCAACAATAAAGCATAATTTCCTTCTGCGTTAATATGTCCAATATTGGCTTTTTTACCATTCTTCGCTAATTCTAAAGCAGCGTCTTCTATCTCTTCATTTAATGCTGTGGTTAAAAGTGTGTCATCAAACATACCATAAGTTCTATCAGTATATAAAAACCCCATGTTTATTTGTTCAACAATTCGTTTTTTATCCACAGGTCTTTTGCGACGTTTTGTATATTCAATCATCATATCATATAAACGTCTTGATTTACGTTCCATCATATCTTCACTTTCTTTTGGTTCTTCCATTCCCTATATATTACTAAAATATTATTTACCAGCCCACATTAGGAACTGAATGTCCCATTGTTCTAAAAGTGAACTTGAAATCTCAGGAAGAAGCGGATGGGATTCCCAGAAGTATCTGCAAAATGTCCATTGAAACCCATAATCCTCTGGATACAATTCACCATAATTGTTTCTCAAAAACTCCGATATATTCTTTGGCAACAATTCAAGATTACTACTTGGCAACACATATGCCAATTGGGTATATGGTGAAAACGATTTGGTAACTCCTGTTTTCACAAAATCTGTATCAAAATGTGGGATGTATTTACACAAGTCTGCAAATAACGGTGGATAATGATATTTATATTTCCAACGCCAATCAGGGCAAGCATTCGTGTAGTATTTGTATACCCACTCTAATCCTTCCAAATAATTAATACAAATGTTTTTAATACTATCTGATTTTAAATTACCATGAAAAAGGGTCTTGTAATATCGTTTTTCCCATTGTGGCTCACTAGGACAAATATATTTCTCTTCTGCTCTAAAAATAACTGGTGTATTCAATAATGTCTCTTCACGTTCTAGAGGAGTGGTTTCTAAATATCTGCGTTTATCCAACTTATCACGAACAAAATACTCATTCATTAAAAACTCATGCTCTCGCTTGGCTACTTCATTGACCAATAGTCCTACGTTCCTCCAAGAGATTGCACCAGTTGTCTTAGAAATTAAAAATCGGTCAGGTGTGTTACCAATACATAGTCTGTATATATCCAATAGTCCTTGAATGCCATGCGTCCGAATATTCATTGCTGGGAAATGTGGTAAAAAATCATTGCCCAAAAAGAAACACAAAAACACATAATCATGAATACGTATTGGGTCAGGATATTTGCATTTCATTTCAGACATAATACTTGTTGATAAGTGTTTGATATCTAAGAAGTGTGGAATCTTAGGATTGTTTTGGTCCATTGCTTGTACGGGAATAGAATTCTTCAGGAACTCAGGCGTTTCTCTAAATACAAAAATATTATTGCAATATTTAAGATGGAAGATAGAAAGCATAATCAAATCAGCATCAAGACCATAAACCGCAACATTATCATTGAATATATCATTTGTACGCATATGCTCATACAATTTATGTTCACCTTCACCGCAGTCGTCAGAACACGAAACAATCATTCTCTTAACACGGTGTTTGTTTTCACTATTTTTAAATTCATAATTAATAAGTCTAGAAAGCTTATTCATAAAATCAGTTCCAGGAGTAATTGCTGATGTGTTCCAAATAGAAGTTTTCTTATCGGTGCCCATTTCCACATTTTTCATGAACCAAGTCTTGTACCTGCGCGTTCGTTGTTGTTCCATCTTTGCAAAAGGAGCCACGCCATCAAATGCAATAAAAACAGTATGAGCTGGTCTAATAAGCTCAATATAGAAACGAATTTTATCTATTACCATATTTATAACAGTGTCTTCAAAATCAGCCGGCATTTCACGTTCACCCTTCTGTATTTCAGCTTCTAATCCATAAACTGCATCATAAATAATAGAATTGCAATCCATATACAAGTGATGGAAAAGCAAGTTCTTAGATATGAAATAATTCAAACTACGTACAATGTTTGAATAATTCTTAATGATATGTGAAAAATAACTGGGTATTCCCATTATGTGGTCTATGCATTATAAGATAAAATAATTTTATATGGTTTTTATAAGTTATTTATTAAAATTCACGCACATTGAACCTTTCCATGAAGAATGATATAATTTGTTTTGGTTCCTTACGTTGGACGTCTCTAAAAATTTCAGGTGTAGTAACAACAATGCATTTCTTAACTGCCCTTGAAATTGCTGTAAAAGGTATTTTAATGTCAAGCCAATCTGTTTGCAGAAAGAAGGCAACATTTTCGTATTGACTTCCTTGTGATTTATGCACTGTTGTACAATAAGACAAACTAAATTCTCTATACAACTCTTCTACTGAAATCATTGTTATGGTTTCAGAATTTTCGTATCTTATGTGAACAATGTTTTTATTATCATTAAATCCTACTATTTTGGCTTCTTCTCCATTAGCGCGAAATTCACCTTCTGTATAATCGTTCTCAGTTCTTACAATGTTGTCTACTACACTATAAGTGCAATCAACATTGTAATGAATAGATTCGGGTTTATTTATTTTTAAACTTTCTGACCCACAATATTTTTCTTGCAAAATAAGGTTCAATTCCTTTGTGTTAAATGAATATTTTGTATCTTTAAAATAAGATAACATTTTGCTATTTTCTGGAGTAAGATTATGCTTTTCAATAATATCTGAAGTAATCTTTTCTTTGTTTATTGACCCATCGTTTTTAACATACGCAGTAATGTCTTCAAAAACAATGGTTTCATCACTAAAGTCAGAGAGGTTAACAAGTTTCCTTTCGGCCATGTTTTTAATAGTGTTTATTAACGCTCCATCACAATTATCTTGTCTCTTGATTTCTGTCAATCGTGTCACAGTTAAATATTCTGATTTATTTACAATTTTCTCTAATACACAACCCGCTTGAACTGAAGGCAATTGATTATCATCACCTAGTAGAATTAATCTACATTTAAAATGCTTAACCCATATTAATAATTCACTGAATAAATAATTATCAATCATTGAACTTTCATCAACAACCATAAGAGTTATTTTCTTTTCTAAAAATTCAGTCTTATTTTTAAGAGTCTCCTTGCTATTGTCATGCAAATTTTTAGCAAAATCTTTTAATGTTCTGTAATCACGTTCATCAGAAGAATTGTTAAAAGAACGAAACTCATTTTTAATTGCGCTTAACATGTATTTACTAATAAATTTCTCATCCAGATTCGTTTCATTTTTGGCCTTTTTTATAAAATAATTCAATATTTCTATTGTTTGAGTAATATAATGAAACGTACTGTGTATCATTTTATGAATAGTACCAGACGTCTTTGGGTCTAATCCCAAATAACTTAATTTACCATAAATATTAATAAAAGCTTTACCAGTTGGCGCCATTGCAGCTACGCTTGTGAAATAATTTTTATCAAAATCCGATTCTTCGTCAGACATTTCGTTGTCAGTATTGCTCATGCCGTCTTCTGAAACTAAATATGGTTCATCTAATTCTAACTTCTTGTAAATCCATATAATGCATTCAACAATAGTTGTCTTACCAGTTCCAGGATATCCAATTATAACACTAAAATTTTCATTAATTCCATGCAAAATAGCATTGCGTTGCTCAGTATTAAATATTAAGTGTTTTTTGTCCTGAAACTTATTAATAAGTTTGTTTATTTTATCAATAGGAATTTTTTTTATTTTAATATCGGAAATATCAAATAAATTGTCACCCATAGTTTTCTCAAGATTATCGTAATATTTTGTAGTGATGTGTTTTTTATCATCAGACAAAATACAAACGGCTTCTACTATTTTTTTATATTTAACAAGGTCCTTTCCCTTCTTACGAATATAGTTATTAAATTGTTCCCAAAATTTTTTAATTGGAACATAACCCAACTTGCTTTTTCTTATCGCATCATATGTCCATTTTTCGCATAGCACTTCAAATGGTATTTTTAATTTTTCACCATATTCAATTCTCTCACATTCGTCAAACGAAAGCAATGACTCAGCTTCTGTAATAAAATATTCTGGATGTATTAAAATATTCCTTAAATTGTAGTTCTGATTGTAATTACTCATTCTCCAGTAACTAAGTATTTTTTTAAGTTTCTGAGATGTAATTTTATACTGACACATCCATTTATCATAAATAGTATTTAAATCTTCTTTTGTCCTTCTAGCTAAATCAATTGCGTCCGTAAAACGTTTAAAGTCCTTCTTTTTGATTTCGTTTTCTTTTATTATTCTATCTAAAATAATAATTGTTTTGTTAGATACATCAATTGGATCAGACCCTTCATAATGAATTCCAGTTCCAGTTGTCACAAGTTTAATTCTATAATATTCTCCATTTCCATGCTTATAAAATGAAATGTTTTCAAAAGTATCTGTTTCCATGTTTTATTGAGTTCTAATAATCAATAAGTAACCTCTCATAATCAATTTTTTCAAGGGGCGATAAGTGTAATTTTCTGCTTACAATTTTGCAGTAGAACTATTTAAATACACAAAAAATAGATAATAATTCAAATGTTTGTTATAAGTTATTTATCACATTAATTTTTGCAACAATAAGTTAGGTAGACATGAACGAAATTAAAGATATTGTCATAATAGGTGCAGGTTGGTATGGTTGCCATATAGCAAATATATTACAGAACAAATATAATGTAACGATTATAGAGAAAAAAAGTGAAATATTTGACAACTCGTCATATTATAATCAAAATAGATTACATTTAGGATATCATTATTGTAGAAATTACAAAACGAGGACATTATGTAAAAACAATTACGAAACTTTTAAAAGCGTATATGGGATGTGCGTTGACGATATAACTAATAATTTTTACGTGATAGCGAACGATTCACTTATTGATTTCACAACTTATAAAAGTATTTATAAGCATGAAAATTTTATCTTTGAAACAGCAGAAAATAGAATATTTGACAACGTTGATGGGAATATAATAATTACAGAAGAAAAAGTAATAAACTCAGATAAGATAAAGGCATTTTTTAAAGAATCCCTGCAGAATACCAAAATCGTCTATGATACAAAAGTGTTAGACTATGAGAAAGTAAATGAAACGATTCAATTAAAACTATCAAATGATAGATATTTAAATTGTGACTTACTTTTAGATTGCACATACAATCAATTTGGACTATCCAAGAAAGATTATATTTACGAAATAACTCTTTCTTTAGTGTACGAGAAGGTTAAAGATTGTCAATTTAATGCTTTAACAATAATGGATGGAAAATTCTCATCACTTTATCCAAGAGACGTTTCTAATAATTTATATACTCTGACAGACGTTGAATATACACCAATAATTGCGAATACGGATTATAAGACAATTGAACAATATCAGGTAACAAGTGAAGAAATAGAAAGAAACAAAGGTAAAATGGAAGAGAAACTAAAACAATTTTATAAAGGTTTTGACGATTGTTTTAAATATAAATCATACTTTTTATCTCATAAAACAAAACCCACGTCCTCATCTGACTCAAGAGACGCAATCATAGAAGAAGTTGAAAAAAACGTAATAAGTGTAAATTGTGGCAAAATATACGGAATTTTCAAATATGAAGATTTCGTACTGGATTACTTAGCATATAAGTGAACAAAATTGTCTAATGAATTCTTTAACAATGTTAATTCATTATCGCTATTGTTTGCGTTCAAAATCATTTCCAAATTAATGTTATTATTATAACAGATATCTTTTATAATATTTACAAAATCAGAATTAAAGTCATGGGGTCTTGATAGGTCTAACATTTTAGGCTGAGCAATATCAATATTATATAAAACATTTGAATATTTATGAACAATTGATATGTCATCATTTTCCATAATAATATTACCTAGGTCAATCATCAATTTGATATTAGAATTATCTATCTTATTCACAATAACACCACCTTGTTCAATATTGTTTAAATAATTACAACCATAATCTTTTGCGTTTGGCTCTATACAGACAATAACGTCTTTATCTTTGCAATAGTCTCCAAGCTCTCTAAAAAACTTAACAAATACTGCATCATTATCATGGTCATTGTCTACAACTTTTCTATTGCGTGGACACCCAAAAACCAATATTTTTACACCATATCTTGAAGCGCAATCCACAACCTTTTTTAAATGTGTCATTAATTCACCACTTGTTTCTGAGAATATATTCAAATTGTTTAAACCATAAGCAATAGATTGGAATGAATAAACATTTATTCCATTTTCTGTGAACATTGATACGTTAAGATTTCCAATATTATTCCAATCGCTAATTAGTGTAGTTGGTGCTATCTGTACATTTTTAATTCCATATAATTTCAATATGCAAGCGAATTGAAACTGACAGATGTGTTTTATGCAAATATTAGAAACACAAAGACGAGCGATGTTTTTATTTGCGCTTTCAATATAAGTTTTTATGTTTCTCAAAACATCGTCTTTGTTTCTAATGTAACCAGAAACATCGCAATTAAAAAGTGATGTATACTTAGTTTTGCAATTATAAACCATTTCTTTTTCATTATTGCAATAACTATTTGTGTCGCAATTAAACAGGTTAGTTATTTCTCTAGTTTGTATGGGCTCAGTAAAAAAATTACATATTTTAATATCGTTTTGAATAACCAAGTCAACGTCGTTTTTTAGCCAATTCAAATCATACCATTGAAATAATGAATTTATTGGTATTTTATCTATTTGATTATTGTTTATTAGGTCATAAATTACGTTCTTTTTTAATCCTTTGCCAAATAGAGCCGGCAACCTAATTATGTTGTAATTTTCAAAATGGGTTTTTAAGAAATATTCAAACATATACCTATTACGACCATAATGGTGATTTATTACCCAGTCACAATCATAGTCTTCTGCGTAACCTCTATCCACATCTTCGTAAACATCAATGGTACTAATCAATATGATTCTATTAACTTTTATGGTTTTTAAGATTTCTTTAATACTGTCAATAATATCTGTATCTTCTTGAGGATATTTATTTGCCTTCCATTTTACTGCTGGAACACCACAAAAATACAACTCATCAAACGTCATATTAGACGCTTCACTAAAATTTTTACTGTTGTAAAAGTAATCAAATTTATAAAACTGGAGCAAATTTGAACCAACAAAACCTGTATACCCAACTATAGCTCTGGACATTACTATATTGTATTATAGTTTAATGCGCAACCTTTAAATAAATTCAATAGATTTATTTAAATTATTTAGCAATAGTGTGTATATGACTATTTTAATTGTGGGAGATAGTCATGCATATAAAATTAAATTAGAAAAGGAACATAATGTAACAATATTCCACGGAGCTTCAGCAAAGGGATTAAATAACATAAATAGTTTATCAAAAACACATGACAGATTATTGAAATTATTATTCTATGAAAGATATGAAACTATTATATTAAATTTTGGTAATGTTGACATAACACATGGATATATATACAATTATTGCAAAAATAACAATACAAACTTTGAAGATTATTGTCATGATGTAATAGAGAATTATTTAAACTTTATAATAACTAATATGCACGAATATAAAATTATTATATTGTCGGCAGGATTACCTGTATTAGATGATGCAAATCTTATTGAACAATTGTTAATTGGGTATCATGGTCTATGTTTTAATGGGTTAATTTTAGATAATGACGAATTAAACCGAATTAGAAATTTATTATCGTCAAGTATTTTACCCGATATTAAAACAAGAACAAAGTATATATTGTATTTCAACAATAAGTTACAGAAAGAGATAATTAAATTAAATAATATAAACATTTCGTATTTGGATGTAACATCTTTTACTTATGACACTGATACAGAAATAATACATGAACAATTTTTTACAAAAAATGAACTTCATAATTTTGAAAGGAATGAAAAGATTAGTGAAATAATAAACAATTATCTCTAATAATTTTCTATCTGTTCTATTATTTCAGAATAATGGTTTACCTTATGAAGAGTATTAATTACTAAACTGTTGTCTAATAATTCTTTATGAGTACATGAATTCAATTGTCCAGGTAAACACATGAAAACCAGTTTTGCACCATAATTAAAGAAAATTTTGTTCGTATATAATATTGAACCAGTTGAATATACTATTTTGTTAGCAAACAATAAATAAATTGCCAATTTAAAGACATCAATGTCTTCTGGTATAACATACAAGTAATCCTTCTTTTCTAAATTGGATAAAAAATCCTCGCAATTATATTGAGTAGCGGCGAGCATTACGTTTTTATTTCTGTGTGTTTTCATTAATATTATTTTTTTTCTTTTGTAATCGTCATAAACGTCAGAGTATTTTTCAATTATGATGTTATTCAGTTTTTCAATTAATGGCTTATGTAATAAAATATTAAAAAAAACAGGTCCAATAACAACTAGGTTTTTAAATTTGTATATTTTATCAAATTCAACTTCATAAAAAATGCAATCACTTAACAATAAATTTATTAATTTGAAATTGTGAGTATCTTTATAACCTTTGTATATTATAACGTTTTTAATATTGTTATTCAATATATAATTTGCATAATCTAAAATTTCACTAAGATTGTGACCACTATTGGAAAATGAGAATGCGTCCAACATAGAAAAATATGTGGTTTCGTCATAATAAGTTAAGTCTTCGTTGTTGACATTTTCTAAGATAGAATTATAATTATTTACTAAATTATCAAAAATTTTATATTTATTATTATAAGAAGTCGGCCATTTACGACCATTAATAAAATGATTTATATTTTCAATTACTCTTGGTGAATTATCTACATATTTTACTGCAATTACATTTTGCCATTCACCTTTTCTATTTGACCCTGTATGAACAAGAACATCACTATATATATTTGAATTGTTTCTATAACCAATATAATGTTTATTCCATATGAAAATGTTACTGTCCATGCTACTCATATAATAATTGAGAAGTATACATTTTATATATAAAATAATATTAGTTACGTTCTAAACTGTACTACACTATTGTTGTAAACACAGTTTTACCGTAGAACTATTTTCACACTGTCATATAGCATTATTTATCTTTTGTAATTCTCTATTTGTTCAATTATATCTTCATAATTATCCACAGTTTTTTCTACTGTAATAACTAAACTATTTTCAAGGAGTTTGTTATCGGTACAACAATCTCGTTGACCAGGTAAACACATATACACTAATTTGGCGTCATAGTTAAAAAACCATTTATTAGTGTACAGGATTGAACCACTTGAATAAACTATTGTGTCAGCAAATATCATATAAATAAATAATCTATAATCATCATAATCTTCTGGTCTAACATAAATGTATCCCAATTTTTCTAATCCACACAAGAAATCTTCACAAGTAAAATGAGTACTATGATTAAAAACTACACTTGTTCTATGCGTCTTCATCAAAATTATTTTTTTGTTTTTAAATTCTTCATACAAATCCCCATACTTAGTAATAACATTTGACTTAATTTTTTCAGTCAATTCTGGAAAACGTTCAGTATGCATAATGGCAGGGTAGGTAATAATTATATTTTTGAAACAATATATTGTTTCAAAATCCAATTCTATGTAATTGTATTCGTCTTCTGGCAATAGCATTGTTATTAATCTAAAATTATTGGTTTTTTTATAACCCTTGTAAATAAGGAGATTTTTACATTGACAACCGTTTAATAAATAATTTGCTCTACTAATTGTTTCGCTTAGATTGTGACCGCTATTTGAAAAAGCAAATGCGTCTAATAAAGAAAAATACGTTTGGTCATTATAAAATATTTTGTTTGATTCTTGATGATTGTTTAATATATCTATGTAATTGATAATTAAATTGTCATAAATTTTGTGTTCAGCATTATAACTGCTAGACCATTCATGTTGCGATTCTAAATAATGATTTGTATCATAAATTACTTCTGGTTTACCATTAAAAGAAGTTATAGCAATAACATTTTGCCATTCAAGTTTTTTATTAGTTCCCGTGTTAACTAAAACATCATTGTAATTGTTTGATGAATTCCTTAATCCAATATAATAAGGATTCCATTTAAAAATTCTATAATTATTGTATTCCATGTAGATATATTGTTTATATTTATTTATATTATTCTCTTTACAAACTATTTGTAATTTTTCTGCTTACAGTTTTACCGTAGAACTATTTTCACACTGTCATATAGCATTATTTATATGAGATAAATGTATACCACAATTAATGAGTGACAAAAAGAGCGATACGCAGAACTCTTTAAAACTAAAAAACGCAATAAAAGTAACAGATGACAACGATCTACATAAGTTTATTGAGGAAAAGATAACATACATTCAAGAAATAATCCGACACACAATAAGCTCAATCAAAATAAACAAAGAACATGATATATTTAGTAATAATGATGCTAATCTATCCATATCAGTATTAACTGAATTGTATGAAAAAACAAACGAAATAGCAAAGCATATGCGGGGAAATAATACAAAAAACAGTGAAAAAATAATAGATTCTCTACAAAAAATAATAGATAAGTTATCCATGATAATATGCGGATTTGGTACAAGATACATAGACGACTTGTTTTTTATCATTTTTGGCTCAGAATTCAAAAACATGAAAATAGAACACCCTATTCTAAATGCAAAATACGAAATAATAAAAAACTATATACAACCTATTGGATACAAAATAGTTCATTGGAAACAGAACAAATCAACAAATATAGGCAACGTTACTTTATGTTCTAATAAAATTACTGAGGATAATACAATTCTAGAAGATTCTAGCACGTTTGAATGTTTTGATGTTGATAATTCAACAAAATCATTTTATTAAAAAATATACGGAATACGCATCGTTATTCAAAACGAAAAATGCAAGAAAACTCTAATTATCAATGGTATAATAGAAGATATACATATTAATTGTTTCACAAACCTTTATATAAAAACTAGAATTAATGAGATAAAATCAATTGCTAATTCTCAGGAAGAATCAGAAAAGGACGTATTGTTGCGTATAGTTGAAACAATTACATTAAAAGAAGTATTAATATTTGGAAACGATGATATGCGTAAAAAGATGATAGCCATATTTACCGAAACTAATTTGGTGAAACAAACAAAACTAGAGATCACTATTAAAAAGTTCTTAGACCTAGACGTTTATTCGCAACGCAATATGTTAATTAATCTTTTAATATATAATAAAGATGATGAGATACAATATATATGTTACTTATTATATGATTTAATTACAGCTAATTCGGTTGATTCTGTAGGAAGCGACCATAATTTTCTATATGAAAGTTTGCCATGGAAGATTAAAATGTATTTTAAAGACGTTGTAAAACATACAATAAAATACACAACCGACATGATGCAAAAATACGACATTAATAAGGTATCATTAGAGCAACAAATATATTTATTAAAAGCTAATGAGTCAGTAAAGGAAAAAGCTATGGCAAAATTAAAAGAAATAAAGGGTAAACCAGACGAACTAAGCACAAAGGCAAAGCAATATTTGGAAGGATTAATTAAAATCCCATTCGGAATTTATCGCGAAGAGCCCATATTAAAGAAAATGAAAGAAATGAATAAATGTTTTGTTAGGGCATTAACTTTAATAGAACAACTGTTTCCTGAGTTTGTTGTAACTAAGAAGGAAAAGTATTCAAATATAGAAATAGTTAGTATTGTCCGAAAAATTAACACTTATATTAACGAAAAAGTTCTCACCAATATGGAATCAATCATTGATAAAAATTCAAACAAGCAACTTGTAAAAGTTGTTCAATTTATAAATACTATTAAAAAAACAAGGGGAGAGAAAAAATATTCATTAACGAATTCCAGTAAACCAGACAATTCTATTCGTATATTAGACTACATTAAAAACAGTAATCATAATGATTCAAATATTACTGAAATATTTGACCAATTAAACGTTTTATCACCAATTTCTTTAACCAAAACCAAAAATGAAATTGCGGAGTTAAATAATGGTATTTCAAACATAGAGACTTCTATGAAAAATATAATTGATATTCTAGACGAATCCATATATGGTCACAGTCATTCCAAAAACCAGGTGTTAAAAATTATAGCTCAATGGATGAATGGCGAGCAGACCGGTTATTGTTTTGGGTTTGAAGGATCTCCAGGAATAGGAAAAACATCATTGGCTAAAAAAGGATTAGCTAACTGTTTAAAAGACGATAAGGGCCAATCCAGACCATTCTCTTTTATAGCGCTTGGTGGGTCAAGCAATGGTTCTTCATTAGAAGGTTATGGATATACATATGTACATTCTACATGGGGTAAAATAGTAGACATATTGATTGAAGCAAAATGCATGAATCCCATCATTTATGTAGATGAATTAGATAAGGTAAGCAACACAGAAAACGGAAAAGATATCATAGGAATATTTACACATTTAATAGATTCTACGCAAAATGATTGTTTTCAGGATAAATATTTCTCAGGAATAGATATTGACTTATCAAAAGCATTGTTCATATTTTCTTACAATGACCCTGAAAAAATAGACCGAATATTGTTAGACAGAATCCACCGTATAAAATTTGAGAATCTATCATTAGACGAGAAAATGGTCATTGTTCGCAAATATATTTTACCAGAGATTAATAAAAAGATGGGGTTTGAGAATATTGTAGAACTATCTGATGAAATGATAGAATATATAATAGATTCATACACTGTAGAACCAGGTGTAAGAAAATTAAAGGAATTATTGTTTGATTTATTTGGTGAAATAAATCTGAACATATTAAAATCTTCATGTAGTGACAGTTTTGAGTTACCAATAGTTATAACAAAGGAAAACTTAGAAAATAAGTATTTGATTAAATACAATAAAATAAATGAGAAACGAATCCATGATACTCCTGAATTGGGAATTATAAACGGTCTCTGGGCAAATGCTCTAGGAAGAGGCGGAATTATTCCTATTCAGACATTATTCTTCCCATCATCCACATTCTTAGACTTGAGATTAACTGGATTGCAAGGTGATGTGATGAAGGAAAGTATGAATGTAGCAAAGACGTTAGCATGGAATTTAACTGACGATGCTATTAAAAAAGAATGGTTAAAACAATTTGAAGAGACAAAATGCCAAGGATTGCATATACATTGTCCAGAGGGTAGTATATCAAAAGATGGACCGTCAGCTGGTGCCGCAATTACTGTGGCTATATACAGTTTATTAAATAAAAAGCACATTAAGAATGAAATTGCAATTACAGGAGAAATAAGCTTAAATGGAGAAATAACTGCAATAGGTGGTTTAGATGTAAAAATATTGGGTGGAATTAAATCAGGCATTACAACGTTTCTCTATCCAAAGTCAAACAACAAAGAATACAATGAATGGAAAAAGAAATATGAAAAAGAGAAACACGCAGATATTCAATTTATAGAGGTCTCTACAATAAAAGAAGTATTTGAGTATGTATTTATAGATGCTTAATTACTTTCTATCAATATAATATATTCGCATAGTTTAGAAAAATGGATTTGAACATCATATCGTTTACCTATTTATTTTTACGTTTAGCACCATTTGTACTTGTATCTTTTTTTTCATTATCATCCATATTTAATCAAGATTTTAAAGGCTTAATATATTTGGTAGGGTTGTTATGCGCTTGCTTTATTAATGTTGCCGTAGGAAATGTCATGTCATTTTTACCAACAATTGATCCCGAAAATAGACCAGAAATATGCAACATGATATCTCTGGGTCAAACCGATATTTCAAAATTGCCATTGGGACAGGCTGTATTTGGATACACTTTTGCTTATTTATTATACACGATTATTGTAAACGATTTTGTAAATCAAAACATTCCAACATTAGTATTCTTTCCACTAGTTATTGTTTTTGATGCGTTATGGAACATTAAGAACTCCTGTTATACCGTATGGCAATTATTAGCATCGCTCGTTTTTGCTGGATTCGGTGGTTGGTTATGGGCATACATAATTGAACAAACAAATAGCACTAGCCTACAATATTTTGCGGGCGTAAATAATAAAGAAGTTTGCAGCAAACCTAGCGCATCAACATTTAAGTGCGCTGTTTATAAGAATGGAAAATTATTAGAAAAAAACTTGACAACACCAACTGCATAATAAATATTATTTTTTACAATAATGTTTATGGTTCAAAACATTGAATGTTCTTATAGAACCATTCTTTTAGAACATTCGTTATTCTTTCTCTATGCATTGAATTTGCAATAGCAGTAACATTAAACGATTTGTCTTTAAAAAATACGAAAAAATTCTGAACAATATTTATAGTCACAGCAGAATTGTATTTGTTATTTAAATCGTTGTATTCAAATAAAGACGCACCCGTTCTTACATTAACGTCATTATGGAATTTAAAAAGCAAATTTTTTAGATCATCTTTAGTCTGGATTGCACCGATATTAATTTTTTTCATATATTGGGTTGCGTGTTCAGCACATTTTGGACAGGGCAAATTAATGCATATTGTTACAATATTGTTTAAAAGCTCAGATTTAATTTTATAAAAGTGTTCATCTTTAATTTTGTGAGCTAAGGTATGAAATAGAAACCAAGTAGGAGGACCCCATCGTATTTTATTAGGATTGTTTTGAGGAACTGCTTGCACATCAACTTGTTTATGTTGAACAACCGGTGTTTGATGATAATTCTTTCTCGCAAATGGTAACATAGAAACAGTATAATGTGGATTTATTTCTTTAGCTCTTGAATTGTATCTACTATTAACAAATTGCATATTCATAATCTATATAATTGATATATATTATCCAGTTAAAAATTACTAAATAATCAGATATAAAAATATATTATTTATATATGATAATGGAAACAAAAGAACAGCTTGTTAAAACTATAAAAGATTGGGTTAAACTAGACAACGACATTCGTAAGTTACAGAAAGAAATAAAACAAAGAAAAGCAGAAAAAACAAAAACTTCAACTGTACTTATGGAGACTATGAAAAAAAATGAGATTGATTGTTTTGATATTAACAATGGCCAAATATGTTATACTAAAAAGAATATCAAAAAACCGATAACAAAAAAAGTATTATTGGATACACTGGCAAAATACTATAAAGGCGATCTGCTAAAGGCCAGTGAAATTAATAATTTTATTTTAGACAATCGCGAAGAAACTGTGAAAGAGTCAATTGTTCTTAAAGTTACAAAAGGTTCAGACTAGTCCAAGTTCAGGAATAGTAGTATTTCCACCGTTCCTTACACACCTTGCAATAATTCTCGGGTTTTGTTTTCCCTCCAAAATATCCTCTGTTTTATACACGTTATTAAACTTATCAATATAATAAACAATTCCACAAATATCTTCGGCTACAACCTCCATCTTTTGAACCGTGTTTTCAGAGGTTTCGTCTGTTTGAAAGAATCCGTGCGGTGTTCCCTTCATATGAGTTCCGCAAAACTCACACTTAGCTTTGCGACGTCTAGTGCATTGTTCACCATTAGCCCTCTTTGCGTTACACCGGTTGTTCACCGGAATTGCGTTCTTAATTCGCTTACGTTTTACAAGGTCATCCTTAGCCAAACTAAGACGCTCATAATCGTAAATATATTCCAAAAGCTCATTTACAAGAGGCTTCTCCTGAAATGCTAATTCGGTAACCTTGTTTCTGACACTGTCCTTGAATTCAGTAACGTACTTCTCAATCTTAGTATTCAATCTCTTCTCCATGTCTATCTTGTTTATATACTTTATCAAAAATAATATCTAATTCAATTTTTCAGATATTATTATACAATCAATATAAAGAATCGTGAAAAATTGATTTCGGTTTTTGGTTTTTTAAAATTGTTAAAGAAAGAATCAAATCACAATGGCGAACATTATTATTAAAACTACCAATCCTATTATTATTAAAAGAAATGTTGTGGATGAAGCACTACAATACGCAGAGTCATTGGTTGGACTACCATTCAGGTGGTATGACCCAGCGATACATATCTTCAGCGGAGACGATGTGTTTTGGTGCGAAAATTCGGCTGCACCAACAGCTGATGAAATACAAAAAAATGATAAATCCATTGCTTGCACTGGACTACCGAATTTGCTTCGCCGGTTTCGTGGGTTAACAATCCCTGGCTTGGGACCAAAAATGCGTGGAAAGTTTGCACATATTTACCAAGCTTGCCCTGGAGGAACTGGTACGTGGTTCGCACATCTCCGTCAAAACAAGCGGCTTCAAAAATTGGATATGAAAAAATCATATCCGAGGGGAACCCTATTAATTGCGAGATTTAAAGACATTGGTAAGGACCAGGGACATTTGGCAATTGTCTACGACGATGTTGACGAAACAAAAAATATAACCGACCAAAAAGTGATACACGCAACGCCAACAATTGACTACAAGGAAAGGGCGAACCATGAAAATCACGGTGCAGTAAAAATAGAGTCTTTTATGATAGGGAATGAATTATGGAAATGGGACAAGATAGGTTATTACAAATATGTTTGCTTGCCAGAAAATTGGTTAATATTTAATTAGGACCAATTAGTTACAATTCATTGTCCCATTCTGGTGGACGCACCTTTTTACCTCCATCATAAGGAACCGCATAATTGTTATCCAACATCCATTGATTAATGTGCAAATTCTCAATATAAATATCAGCCAATATTCTACCATATTTTTCAGTGCCCACGTTTCGCAAGACAATTATTTTACCAAATATCAAATTATGGAGAGCATCTCTAGCCACAATGGCTGCTTTTTTCTCTGCGTCTGTATTTCCTTTTATTTCGGCAGAATCTATTCCCGCAAGTCTAACACGAAACCGGTAAATGGGAAGCGCCGTTCCAGGAATTTTTGAAGCAACAGTGATAGTGTCTCCATCATAAACTTTTATTACCTTACCTGCTACAATTGGTGGAATAAATGCAGTTGTATCTTTATATTCAACATTATTTAAATATTCGTCAAAATGTTTATTGGAAATTTCAGTATACGTTATCACGTCAGAAGACGCGCTTCTTCTTCTAAAAAGGCAACAATTAGTTTTAATAGCTTTCAAACAATTCATTTGACCCAAGTAACTTAATAATAGTAATAAAAAAGATATATTCATTCAATTTTTTTGAACGCGTATATACTACTAAACCATTATTTCTCAAACATATCATGCACTTTCTTGAATACAGCACCTGCATCAACACAAGCAAAGCGTAAATGCTGCGCCGCCATTCTCTTATCCGCATTTTGTGCATAAGCTATGCGAAGTGTGCTGTCATCATTATGAGGATGAAACTTTTTGAAGCCGCAATAGGTAAAGATTTTCTCCTTGATATAATATTTCTCATAAAGGACATATTGTAATACAGTTCCAAGAGTATAATCCTCGTTCTCAAGAATAATATCAAAGCAATAATCCATAGTTGTTTCGCTGTTGTTAATGGGGACGCCATCCGAATCAATTAGCTGAATCATAGCAATCAACTTATCATGCAATACCTTACATGCCTTTTGAATAATCTCACGGTTTTCAAATACACCAATAGTTTGAACCACAAAATCAAAACTATCAGCAACGTAATAACGTTGAGCGTCCAATAGATAAAAGTTTTTCTTCTCAAAGTCAATTTCATCCACAGACAATTGCTCTGACCTAAGCTTCTTCTCATGTTCCTCCCAAACTTCATCAATCTTTTTAATGTCAGGTGTATTGCCATATGAACATTTAGATACAACATTAAACATGCTATTTTCTTTGGCGTTATGAACTGAAAACTCAGCGGTTAACTTAATTTGCTCACCGGGAATATTATCACCAATCTTTGGACGAACGCGAGCAAAATCAATATATTGTTGTGTCTTTTGGCATGGTGGGAATATGCGTCTTGTCTCGTCCTTGGAAAGGAAATTGCCATTGGTCTTGTTGCGAATGCGGAAATGTTCGGTGGTTACAATAATCATCTCGTCTGTGTTGTTTTGAATGTCCAAATCTAAAATGTAAGCGCCTGGCAAAATATTCAAATCCTTTTCATGAATTGGAATACAACTCAATCTCTGTTTCAAAATCTCATTATGCAAGCGAGTGGTATTTATTTGAATATTACATTGATTGTCCTTGTACGTTTCAGTATAAAACGATAGGGTGGGAATGTCAGAAAGAATAGTGCGGCGGATAGCGTTTGCTAAACTAACGTTTATGCCATTAATGGTAAACTTATAGACGTCTCCAACATCCGAAAGATTAGAGATTTGGGGATTCATGGTATAAAATATAGCGATATTGTTTTATATATTTTATAACATTAATAATCAATTTTTTGAACGGAACCCTATTTATTATGAATATGAATATGTGTCCCATTTAATCCTTGCAATGATGTGGTGTGTGCTCGCATGTGCACATGCATTTTTACACCTGACAAATCCATATCTCTATAAAAATAATCATCGTCCATCAAATATGGATAATAAGGATATCCATATCCATATCCATAACGATAATTTGGGTAATATGGGTATCCATATTCAGGAAAACATCTAGCGCCGTCTGAATCTCGTTGATTAGACTGTGTTTTTTCAATACCTTGTTGATTCGCCGAGTAAGGTGTTAAAACGCATGGTAAATAACCACTAGACGTCTCATCACATGCTACAAAATTACCAGATGAATCGGCGTGAATACAAGATAATATGACACCATCTTTATTAAATGTAACAATTCTAAGATTTTCCAATACATTTAAAGACAAATCATATTGCGTCATAATAAATTTGTTTAATTCTGCAATATTTGATTGTAATGTACTGATATTGCGAGCCAAATCTGCGTTTTGTATTTTCAAATAATAATTTTCATAACTTAAGTGCTTAAATATAGCACTCATTGGTCTTTTTAATTGCGCCATTTCAAATAGAGTAAACTATTTATATTATAACTAAATAATTTATTGTTGACTAAATGTGTTACGATATTTGCTGTTGTGATTTATTATTGTGATTACAATTATTTTATTGTAAATATTATATTATATGTTATAAAGAAACATAGAAATAAAAGTAATAAAATCTATATAATGAGCAAGATTAACGGTAAAAAGGTAGTAGATTGTTTTATTTTTTATAACGAACTTGAACTTTTAAATTATAGATTAAATATACTATATGACATTATTGACCATTTTGTTTTAATTGAATCAACCCATACATTCGTGGGACAACCTAAAAAACTATACTTTGAAGATAATAAACATTTATTTGAAAGATTTAATGACAAAATTATTCATATTGTAGTTGAAGATTTCCCGTTTAAATATCCTAATATTAACTTGGACGAAAAAAATCAATGGTTAAATGAATGTTTTCAAAGAGATTGTATATCTCGCGGATTAAATAAATTGGAATTATCAGATGATGATGTATTTACAATAGCTGATTTGGATGAAATTCCAGACCCAGAAACATTAATAAAAATTAAAAACGGCGACATAAGTGTATATGTAAATAAACTAGAAATGGGGTTTTACTATTACAATTTAAACGTCAAACATAAAAACATTTGGGAACCCTGCAGAGTAGTAAAGGTAAAAGCTTTTAATGAACTAGGATTCTCTTGTGATAAAATTCGCAATTGCGATTGTCCAAGTATAAATAACGGTGGTTGGCATTTATGCTATTTTGGAGACGCCGATTTCATCAAAAACAAAATAGAGACTTTCTCACATCAGGAATTTAACAATGATAATTTTACAGATACTGAAAAAATAAATGTGCGAATTAATAGCAACATGGATTTATTTGATAGAAAACACGAAGAATGGATAAGAACTCCAATTGCGGAAAACAGTTATTTGCCCCCATTTTATAAAACATTTTTGCGTAATTTTGTTTTATTCTAATTAGACATAATCATCTTCAATCACATAATTATTAATAAACAAAGTTCTTTCTCTTGGATTTAGCATTCCCCATAAGAATTTTATTTTTCTTTCAGGATTTAATACAACATCTCTGTGAAAAACAACAAATACAAAATTATTACAAGTAGAATAAGTCCATTTTTTCATTCTGAACATTCGGTTTAATAATTTCACAAAACTATTATGCGTATTATAGCTGGGGATACGCGAACGATTACAAAAACATATCATGTCATAAATCAAGACATCATAGTTAAAATCATAGGTGTAAGCGTTTTCAAGTATAGAAAAGTCAGTATAGAAACTGCGAACGTCCATCATAAGTCTTGGAGGCTGGGGTAAATACGTATATGGTAAAATATGATTCATTATAACGTCTTCTGGAAGTGAATTTAATAATTTTGTATCTAGCTGTCCGTTCATAATATTATTTCATATAAATAATATTACCATTAAATTTATTGCTTAGACAATAGGAACAATGCAATTAAAATAAAAAATAGAACAAATGGAAACAATACCAAAAACCAAGATACACCAGAATATCCAGCTCTGCATATTAGGTTCAAAACCCAAGTCCAGAACAAAATGTAGAGTATCTTAATAATAAAAATGAGTGATACACTGGAAACATCACATTGATAAATTCCTAAACAATACATATTTTCATTGCCTATATTTTGAAAAAACATAACGGCTAATGCTATTACGGATAAAACCAAATATAAAGAAGCAGGAGTGCATAAATCTTTTAAACCGGCGATTGCAATTGCCATTATATATAATCATTAAGAAAATTATACTAAAGGTGGATTGTTTGAAGTATATCCATTTAATGTGGGTTGACTGTATACTGAAGGGTTTGTCGTTGTACTTCCATACAATACATCAACTGCGTTTCTAGCGCCGTCTAATGTGCCAAATGACATAAATGGATTATTTGAGTAAGCTGAACCCAATAACATATCACCACCTTTTATTTTTTTATTATTACGTCGCTTGCCTCCTTTAATTATTCCTGGTAAGTTTCTTGCACTCTCAATGGCAATAGGAGATGTTGGGTCATTTTGATAATCATTTTGGCCATAATAATAACGAATTGGCAAATTACCGTCAAAACTAGGAGGGTTTATATTGCCACCTTTAATAATGCCGCTGTTACATCCACACCCACCTTTAATTTTACGAGACCCCTTTCTATTTTTACGAGTGTGTCTTTTTTTATAAGCTGATTTTCCTTTAGTTTTTCTATTAATCTTGACCCTGCTCATTTATATACTAAAATGATAAAAAAATTCAAACAAATCTAAATAAGTATGTTTTTATTCAATGTCAACATGTGTTAACATATGTCTTCTGCAACAAACATTATTTAATGCTAAATTGTCTAATACTGTACCCTCTGGTGTTTTATCTACCTTGTTTTTAGTTAAATAAGTCACCTTTTCTAAATCCATTCCTTGTGACAGTTTAATTTTTCTAACTTCATTTTGAAAATACCTGTATTTGTCAGCAAGGACCATACCGCATGTGAAACACTTTACTGGAATAATCATTGTTCTCTATAATTAATATACGTATATTCTTTTATATATTTTCAATTTTTCATCTATAACAAAATATTACGATATTATAAAGAATGTCTAAACCGATTTATATTTTTAGCATAATAGTATTGTTTGTTGCAATATTCTATTTAGCTAAAGAACTATACAATTACTATTTTAAAGAAGGTCTTGGAATGTTTGGTCTGGTCCAAAACCAACAAAATATTGTAGCCGCAGCAGCTCAAGACGCCACTATGGTTCAAGGATCTCCTTCTGGATACGCAGCAGAAACTCCAACTGCGGCAAGCACTGCGCCTGTTCCTGACCCAAGCGTTGCCGCTGCTTCTGCTATAAATGAATATCAAGTTTCTACTAATGAATATGAATACGATGGATTTAAAAAAGGGTATAATGACATAAGCAATAATGTAAACGTTCAATTTCATGACGATTATTTAGATGAAAAAGACAAATACGGAAATCCATCAGGAACTTCATACATAACAGATAAAAAGGGAAATGTAACCGCAATTCCACCAACAGGATTAGGTGTAAAACCAACATATTATAAACCCCAGGATTACATATATGGTTCATTAACATATGTTCCAAATTATGAAGATAGTGTATATTTAAGCAGAACAGCAAATATGTTTATTGGACAACCAATGGTTGAAACATCATCAATTCAAGGTGGTGTATGTAATTACTACAAAAATAATCCAGACCAATTAGAGCAAGCATGTCAACGCATGGATCCCAATGTTTGTGCTTCCACGAATTGTTGTGTTCTTTTGGGTGGTGCAAAATGTGTAAGTGGTACCCAAAACGGTCCCAAAATGAAATCACATTATAGTAATACATTAATACCAAACAGAGACTTTTATTATTATCAAAGTAAATGTTATGGCAATTGTCCAAGGCAATGAATCCATTGCTGAACCAAGGCAATGAATCCATTGCTGAACCAAGGCAATAAACAAGACAATGAGACATTGCTGAACCAAGGCAATAATTCTACATCGTTTTAAAACCTTTAGTTGTCTTCTTGCGCACAACAGTTTTTGCATCATTTTGTGCGTGTATTTTATCATGACATTCTTGACAAATGTTTTGTAGATTGGCTGGATGATTTTTATGAAATGTCCCAATAAACCCATTATCATTTGCGTCTTTTTGCTGCTGTAAATGATGAACTTCTTCTGCTTTATTAATACCACATTTTTCACACAAGACACTTTTTAATTTCCTTGCATTATAAGACGTTCCTTGAGTAGACAAAATTCCCTTTGTTTCAGGATAATATTTATTACGCAGAAAATATGCCTTTTCTAAAAACCGATCACTTAAATGCATTGATTTACAAACTTCAAGACCATAATTTTTATCACCAGACCCCTCTTTAAGTTTTCGGTCATAAACTAAACAATCATCTTGTCTATCATAATGAACAGTCATATGCTTAGTCGCAATACTAGGAATTGCTTTTATTTCGTCATAGATAAGAATCTCATGAAAATGCGTAGCAAAAATAAAAGACACTTCTTGTTCAGCAAGATCCATTAACCCGGCTCCAAAAATGCTCAAAGCTGACTCTTTCTCAGTTCCAGAACATAATTCGTCTCCCAAAATTAAACTACGATTGTCAGCGTTTTCTAAAATAACGCGCAGTTCAGACATTTCCACAGCAAACGTAGAAAGCCCCTTAAAAATATTATCGTTTCCCAATATTCTGGAATAAATTGCGCTATATGGTTTATAAACAAACTTGGAACAAGGAACATAAATGCCACTTTGCGCCATTATTACTGAGATTCCAATTGCCCTAATTAAACTCGTTTTTCCCACAGCGTTTGTCCCATAAAGTAAAACGCCCTTTTCTTCTTGACCCAAACATATATCATTTGTAACATATATTTCATTTTGTTGTATATGTTCTATCAAACAATGCCGCAAATCCGTTACATTTATGTAAGAGGAGTCAGAATCAGAATCAATCTCCGGTTTACAGTAATTATATTGTTTTGCCAAATATGTCTTACATTGCATAACATCCGCTTTCGCGATATATGTGGTAATATTCTCAATATCGTCTATCCACTTATTTTCCAATTCATTTAATACGTTTAAATATGCTTCGCTAATCAAAGTATTAATAGTGTCTTTTAATACCAACATTCGCTTGTTCAAATCAGTAAGTTGAGGAGATTCAATATCCATCGTGTTTGATGAAGACCCCGCACTTTTAAACGTTATTTCACTAAGATTTACAATTACATTGTTATCCAATGTAATTTTTCCTTGGGATGTACTATGTGAAATAATTCCAGCTAAAATCGGCTGCAATTTTTTTGAACGAACAGTTGTTATCTGTAAATATTCACCCGATTTTTCCTTCTTTTGCATATTAACGTAATCTAATTCTGATGATTTCTCGTTCTTCTGCATAAGATCATTTAAATAATTACGAATCGTTATAAATGTGTCCTTGCATTTTACATATTCATCATTGGCTGCGTCTAGCTTTTCTGAAACGCCACGCTGTATAACATTGTATTCAAAATTAGTCATAGATGATACTTTTTCACAATTTTCAACAATAAATTTTTTATTTATGAATTTACTAATATTTGAACATAAAGAATCTATATAATTATAAGACGTTTCTACGTGTGTAAACTCACCACATAAATAGTCGCATATATCCGGCAATTCGTATAAGCACGTATTAATCTGAGAAACACAATCAATGCTTTTGTAAAGAGTTGCGATAGATGAAGGGTACACTTTTTTAATTATAATTTGCCGAATGATTTTTTCAACATCCTTTATCTTTAATATAATTTTGCGAAATGAATCCACCATAACATAATTATCAAGCATTTTAGAAACAATATCATATTCTTTATTTAACCAATCCTCATCAAATGTGGGATTGGTAATTTGATATTGGAACATACGTTTCCCAATAGAAGAACAACATTTATTTAAAAACGATAAGACTGACGAATATTGTCCATAACTGTTGCTTCCGTCATCAATAATATTAAGCTGCATAAGAGTATGGTTTGCCAGAACCATTCTATCAGATGTGTTATTAAATGTAGGAATGCTAATCTTGCGAATCAAATCGGGATTATGTTCTTGAATAAAGTTCAATAAATAACAAAACGATTGTGTAGCCATAATATTTTCGTGGAATTCAGCACATAGATCAAATGTGTCTTCTTTATAAAACGCTGATAAAATCTGTTTAATATATCTTTGATTCTCGCAATTTACTACTTTTTGGTTAGTGACGTCCTTGGTATTAATCTTATGAATTGTATTGGTTTTTATTCCAGTGTATTGAATAATTTTCTGTATATCAGATGTATCAAATGGTGACAATAAAATAACCTCACTAGGACTATAAACAGATACATAACGTTCCAACTCATCAAATGTAGTGTTCGTCATTATAAAAGGACTTTGGCTTTCAAAAATAGCAGACTTTCCTGTAAAAATATTAACTACAGAAACTCCATAAGTAATAACGTCTTTAATTCTAGAAGGACTTGTTTTAAATACGGGTTTTGCTAAGTGCATCCAGACACACATTATATTGTTTGTAATTTTAGGAGAAGTATCTGTGTCGCATGAAATAAAAGTTCCTGGAGAATAAACCTTATCTAAGTAACGTTTGAAGTTTTTCCCTTTCTCCTGTTTTTCTTCTTGTACATAAACGCAAACTGTATAACAAGCATCAAGCAACATTTGCAAATATTTATCCAATTGCACCGTCGGAACGCCCGCCATTACTACCCTTCCAAATTTGTCCATAACGCCGGGTCTTGGTGCGATTATGGCTTGACATGTATCCGAAAATTCCAATATTTTACTATCTTGATACTCTCCAGTTTCCAAAGATTGAACGCCATATACTTCAAAGAACTTTCCATTGTGCAAAAGAACTATGGTTTTTTTACCATATTTTTCTTCGTTTTCTTTGCTATATTTTGCATATTCGTGATGTAGTTTATCTTCAACCTCTACTTTTTTCTTCTCTACTTTTTTCTTAGAATTAGACATTTAGCTAATATCTAACATTAGTTGGGTTTATATGTTTTAAAAAATTGATTTAAAACATATTGGGTTATAATATAACAAAAAAATCCTAAACCAAATGTTAGCAGATGAGATTGCAGAAACAACCGATTATGGATATTTTGTTGATATTGATAACGGAACATTTATGTCAAGCAATGTTACGGAACGTGGTGAATATAAACGGTGTATTGAAAAAGATAAACCATTAAAAACAATAATTAGACCACACTTCAAAAATGGTTTGTTTTGTTTAAATACAATTTGTTGTGTCGCCGTCTCGTTTTTGTTTCTGAAAGCATGGGTACTTCCATCCAAGCAACTATAGTTATAAAATAATTACACCATATAGTATATAAATGAAATCTGTGTCGGCAATTATTTCTAATTTAGGCGAATATAAGTATTACATCATACTTATTACAATTTTTTTAGTATTAAACGCAATTTATGCTTACGGAACAAGATTTGATAAAACAATTCGCGTAAAAGAAGTTAACAGTTTGAGAGGAAAATATGGAACAAACGTAGTTGCCGATCACGACGGAACAATTTATTCAGTATCAAATTCTATTTATTATCTCTTCTTTAACAGCGCTGAATTATACACTCAATTTGATGCTGAAAAAAGTTATAAAATAACTGGATATGGATATAGAGTGCCAATTCTAGGATTGTTTCCAAACATTATAAGCGCAAAGAAATTATAATCATTTAGGCCCATTGATAAAATTATAAAGCAAATAATCCGGATTATGATTATGTACATCACCACACATCATAATAGAGCTCTCATACATTTTTCGTAAAACATCATTTGGCGTTATAGTTCCAACTCTTATTAAACCACATTTCATTAAATGTTTTTTAACCTCTTCTATGGGAGTCTGTTTTAATAACTGCGCTTTCGTAGATATATTATTTCGTATTGTTTTGTTTGAAACCAATACTGACACTTTTGGTGCTATCTTTGATTTACCTACTTTGTACGTTCTTCTTATTGTTTTCTTTCGTTTCATTTTCTTGAGTTTTGTATTTGAACGTATTTGTTGTATTTTTTCTTCTACATGTTTCATTTGATTTACTCTGTTCATGCTTTCTTTTAATCTGTTTTCTATATGTTCATTGCGGGATTCAGTGAACGTTTTGGGTGAAGGAATTGGACTAACGCTATTGGTTGAGCCTCCAACATTTATATGTGGTTGAAAAGCCTTCTGTGTTTTATTCACATAGTTTCTGTAAGTTGGCAACTGACCATTCTTTAAACAACCAAACTGTGGTGGTGTATGGATAGGATTATTAAATACTGGTTTTAAAACCATAGATGGTTGGGTATATGCATTAGTCATAACACTACTAGTAACATCTTTTATAGGAGCAGAAAAAGTATCAACAATAGGATTATAAAGTAAAGAATTTGTTTGTGTCGTAGGATATTGTTTTATTGTACTGTTCTTCGGTGCAGAAACAGCTGTTTTCTCCGTTAGATTCTGCATAAACTTCTGTGCTTCCTCAAATTCTTTATTAAAACCGGTAGATTCGTTCGGTTTTATAGTTGGTTTCTTTTCATCAAACAAATTATTATAACGGTCCTGTTGATGCTGTCGTATCATTTTCAATATTGAATTCTTTTTTAAAGTTTCATTCTTCTTTTTTTGAGACGGCTGCTTTATCTTTATCCCCCCGTCTTTTTTATCACCTGGGGGTTTTTTACGAGTTTTATTATTGGATACCTTAAATAAATTCATGTCTATATTAATTTTCTTTTGTTCCGACATATTGATTTAAATATATATTATATATTTAAAACTAATATTTTCCTAAATACGGCTTCTATGTATACAATCCATAAATCACCTTCGGTTTCTTAATATTCTTATTCTTCAAAAATACATCATATGCCTTGTTCATATCATCCATTGAAATCTTCTTTCGTTGGTCTTTGTCTTTGCCGTAGATGCGACGACCATGAGCAATCTTAGTATAAGTAAAAAGTAACTCCATATCACGTCCAAAACTCTTAAAATTATCTTTACGGTCACTAAACCAACGCTCTTTTATTAGTTCATCATCTTCAAACTGCCATTCTTGGTCAGAGACCTTTTTCTTGAATATCTTCATTAATTCGGGTGAGCTATATTCATCCATAGTAAAACGCCAAATAAACCGTGATTGCAAGCCTTTGTTTACTCTAAAAAAGGTTTCATTCAATTCGTCTTCGTATCCTGCAATAATAACCATAAAATCATTCTTGTGGTCGCTCAATGATTCACATATTGTATCCAGGCATTCCTTAGAATAACTATCTTCTCTTTCTCCATTTGCTAATGAATATGCTTCATCAATAAAAAGAACACCACCCATACATTCTTCAATTACCTTTTTAGTTTTAATTGCTGTCTGACCCAAATAGCCACCTATTAAATCACTGCGTGTTACCTTCTTAAAAATGTTGTTTTTCAAAATACCCATCTTAGAATACATTTTACCAACAATCTTAGCAATCTCTGTTTTTCCTGTTCCAGGTGGTCCATAAATTGCAGTATGTTTAAAATCACCCGAATCCTTTCCCACATGCAAGTTCTGAACAAAGTATAGCAATTGGTCTACAACAGATTGTTTCATATTTTCCATACCAATCATATTATTCAAATCAATAAGTTCAGCTTTAATATTATGTAGCGATTTCAAATCAATATTGTATTCTGTGTCTGTTCTGTATTCGTTATTTTCTACTATATTAATTAAGTCTGACAATGATGTTACTGAAGCGTCTATTGTTTCAAACTTTGTAGGTGGAGGAGTTTTTGCGGTTAACTCTTTTTTAAAGTCTTTAAGTTTAAGTAAATCTATCGTAACTTCATGTTGGTTTTGCCACATAAAATATGGGCTTTCAAATAAACTATATGGAGTTGTATTCATATTATTCCATATAGACGTAGATTGAGAATGGTCTATTTGGCAATTTAAAGAAGCATCATTAATTGACGTGATTTTATACAATGGTCCCAATAAGTTTTTATCTGCGATTTTTGAATTATTAAAATGGTCTTTAATTAAAACAGACATCATTGTGTAATCTATCATATTAAAATCATGAGTTTTATCATAACTATCCAAGAAATCTATAAATTTATTTGATTTTTTTATTTTATCTTTCGTCATATTTTCTATACTGTGTGCTTATTTTTATCTGTTTTAACATAATCATTATTATATCAAAAAGTATATTTACTAAACCAGTTAAAAAATTGATTTCAATAATATATTAACTTATCTGCATCAACAGATAATGATGAATTATGAAATGAAATCAGCGGATAGCTCTTCGGGTTATTTGGAGGCAAAAACAGTAGAAGATATTTTGCCTAAGAAAACAACCAAGAAGAAGTTGGTACTTCGCGACTCTCATATTATAAAGCCATCAGAAACCACCGAAGATCTAAAACAATTAATAAAACAAGAGGAACTGCTAGAGAAAAAGGTTGATGAGATTCACGCCAAGATTTCAGAGAGTGAGCGTGCTGTTCTGGAACACATGGGTGATTTCGTTGAAGAGCCTTATCATATTATTGAATCCTACTTTGATGGTCAACACTTGGAGCGCCTCGTGCGTCACCAGATTGAATCCTACAATCACTTCGTGAATTACCAGATTCAGCGTACGATTCAGATGTTTAATCCTGTTGTGATTCATTCAGACAATGATTACGTGCAAGATAAAGATAAGTATTTTCTGGAAGTATTCATTTCATTTACGAATTTTAAATTGTATCCTCCACAAATTCACGAGAACAATGGTGCCACAAAGATGATGTTGCCACAGGAAGCCAAGCTCCGTAACTTCACATATGCCTCAACCATGACTGTGGACATCAATATTCAATATGTTGTTCGCAATACTGAAAATATGGAGAACCCCAAGACAATTGAGAAGACACTTCCCAAGATCAACATTGGTAAGTTGCCTATCATGTTGAAGTCTTCTGTTTGTGTCTTGACCCAAAACAAGCATATCAGTAACCAATTTACTGGTGAGTGCTCTATGGATTCTGGTGGATACTTTATTATCAAGGGTTCTGAGAAGACGGTTCTTGGTCAAGAGCGTGCTGCTGAGAATCGTGTATACTGCTTTGATGGAAAGAACACTACTAAGTGGAGTTGGTTTGCCGAAATAAAATCTGTTCCCGACTTCAAGTGTATTTCACCAAAGCAAATTGAGATGATGATTGCTAGTAAGAACAACGGTTTTGGACATGGTCTTTTCATCACGATTCCCCGCATTAAACAACCCATTGAACTGTATGTACTTTTCAGAGCACTTGGTATCATGAGTGATAAGCAAATAACTGAGTATATTGTTTTGGACATTGAAGATGACAAGCAAAAGGATATCTTGAATTTCTTGCAAGCTTCTATTATTGACGGGAACAAGTACATGACAACTGAAGATGCGCTTCGCCATATCACAGCATCTGTTGCTTATACTCCTATCAATCTAGATAGGGAGGCCGGTGCTAAGAAAAAGCGCGAGTTTACAATAGAGGTCTTGAACAACGACTTATTTCCTCACTGTAAGACCCTGCAACAAAAGTTATATTTGATTGGATACATGGCAAGTAAGCTTATCCAGACGAGCATGGGTTGGCTTCCTCCAGATGACCGTGATTCCTATATTAACAAGCGCATTGAGCTCACAGGTACCCTTCTCAACAACTTGTTCAGAAACTATTTCAATAAGTTGGTAAAGGAGATGCAGAAGCAGATTGTCCGCGAAATCAACAACGGCTCATGGCGCTCATCCGAAGATTATGAAAATATTGTAAATATGACAAATATCTATAAAATCATGAAATCCACCACGATTGAAAACGGTATCAATCGTGCTCTTTCAACTGGCGATTTTAGTATTAAACAATCTAATAGCAGTAAGGTTGGTGTAGCTCAAGTGCTGAACCGATTAACTTATGTTGCTAGTTTGAGTCATCTTCGCCGCATTAATACGCCATTGGAAAAGAGTGGTGAGTTGATTGCACCTCGTAAGCTACATAACACTACATGGGGTTTCCTTTGCCCAGCGGAAACTCCGGAGGGTCAGTCAATTGGTGTTGTAAAAAACATCAGCTACATGGGTCACATTACTATTCCAACAAGTAGTTCTTCTCTCTACGAGTACGTAAATCCGTATATTTTATCAGTAAATGATGTTGCTACTCCTAAGGAGCTGAACAAGAAGGTAAAGGTCTTTGTAAATGGTTGCTGGTTGGGTGTTGCTAATGACCCCATGCAACTCTATACTGATATGAAGGATAAGAAATACAGAGGCATTGTTAATATTTACACATCCATTACATTTGATTTTAAGAAGCTAGAAATCCGTATTTGCAATGATGGTGGTCGTCTTACTAGACCTGTTTTACGTGTTCGTGATAACAAAGCTATTATATCTAAGGAAGTTATTGAGCAGTTGGTGTCTAAGGAGATTTCATGGAATGATTTGCTAACGAATTGCAAGCTAGACGAATCTGTCATTGAATACATTGACCCCGATGAGCAAAATTTCGCCATGATTGCAATGCGTTGCAAGGACACGTATCTACAGGAGCCTGATAATAAAATTAAGTTCACTCATTGCGAGATTCATCCGAGCACAGTATTTGGAGTGCTGGCTTCTTGCATTCCTTACCCTGAGCATAATCAGGCTCCCAGAAACACTTATCAATGTGCGATGGGAAAACAAGCAATGGGTGTTTATGCAACCAACTACGACCAACGTATGGATAAAACAGCATATGTCTTGAATTATCCTAGTCGCCCGCTTGTTGATACTCGTCTCATGAATTTCATCCAACTGAATAAAATTCCATCTGGAACACAGATTCATGTAGCTATTATGACCCACACAGGCTATAATCAGGAAGATAGTGTTCTTGTAAACAAGGGTTCCATTGACCGTGGCTTGTTCTTGGCTACAATTTACCACACAGAGAAGGACGAAGACAAAAATATTATTCGCGATGAGATTATTCGCTGTAAACCTGACCCACAGAAGACAAAGGGAATTAAGTTCGGCAATTATGATAAGCTTAACAGCGAAGGGTTTATTCCTGTGAATCAGCTGGTAGAGAATCGTGATGTTATTATTGCAAAGACAATTCCTATCAAGGAAAATCGCAATGACCCGACGAAGACAGTCAAATACGAAGACCAGAGCAAGACATTCCGCACAACAGAGGAGACATATATTGATGAGAACCACACTGGAAGGAATGGTGACGGATATAATTTTGCAAAGGTTCGTGTGCGTACTTTGCGTAAACCCGTATTTGGCGATAAGTTCTCCAGTAGACACGGGCAAAAAGGTACTTGTGGTAACATTATTCCTGAATGCGATATGCCGTTCACTAAGAATGGACTTCGGCCAGATATTATCATCAATCCACATGCGATTCCTTCACGTATGACTATCGGACAGCTTAAAGAGACGATTCTTGGAAAGGTCTTATTGGAACTTGGTATGTTTGGTGACGGTACCAGCTTCGGTAACCTGGACGTCAAGACAATTACCAAGGAGCTACAGAAATTGGGATATGAGAGCTATGGCAATGAGCTTATGTATAATGGTCTCACTGGTGAACAATTGGAAACAAATATCTATATTGGTCCAGTATTTTACCAGAGACTGAAACACATGGTTAATGATAAGCAACACAGTCGTTCCATTGGTCCTATGGTTAACTTAACTCGCCAACCTGCCGAGGGTAGGAGTAGGGATGGTGGCTTCAGAATTGGTGAGATGGAGCGTGACGTTATGATTGCACATGGAATGTCCAGATTCTGTCGGGAGCGTCTTTACGATGTATCAGATAAATATGCAGTCCATGTATGCAGGAAGTGTGGTATGGTTGCGTCGTATAATGATGGTAATAAAAACAGAATGTATGCTTCGGCAGATTTCACGATTCATCATTGTAAGACTTGCGACAACAAGACTGATTTCGCCAAGGTTGAGATTCCATATGCTTATAAGTTGATGGCTCAAGAACTACAAACAATCAATGTGGTACCACGTTTGATTACAGAGTAAATAGAACCCGAATAATTTATATTATGATAGTGTATAATATAAAATCTAACCACCGAACAATTCCTTGAGATTACGTAAAATTTTAAAGACGATTTTTACTCTATTGTCGTTTATATGTTTTTCGTTTGTGTATTTTTCGTTTGTGTATTTTTCGTTTGTGCGTTCTTCGTTTAGAAAAAGGAGTAAATCTATTTAATAAATAATTTTTATTAATGCCACCGGTTGTTGGGACTATGTCAGTTACTGCGTCACTCAATATTGGGGCTGCTAATGATAACGGCCTTTTTTTTCTAAATCTGTCTAAAATAGATCTTTTATTATTAGCCAATGCTTCGACCTTGAGATGTAGCTTAAGAGAAAGTAGAGACATATCAAACAATGATATAAAATCATTCATCGTTCGGCTTGGATCTGTTAAGAGATCTGGCAAGCCGTTTATTTTATCATAGTCAATCTCTTTTAATAATACGTCGCTGGTTCCATCGTCATATACTTCTTGTAGTCTTCCGCTGACACAAGCCCCTGGTATTGTAATGTAGTCTGTTGCATGCGGAAGCAAACCCAATTTCTCAGTTGGGCTTATCCCCCCACGTCCAATACAATGAATACTATCTGAAAAAATCCATGCTGTATTATTAGTACAATTAGACTCGCTCAGCGCCTTTCTAAAAACGGTTGTGTTACGAGGATTTTTTACTATTTTACTACTCCTTCCATCGGTGCTACTAACATCTTTATATTTACCTTTCGTCCAAATATCATTAAGACAAACTGCCGAATATTTAGATTTTAATATATACGTTAATAAAGAAGGACGTATATATGGGTTTCCATGCTTGTCCTTGTTTGTGCGAAAATTAAACCTAACATCAACTATATTCAATAAAATTTGTTTTATATTATCAATATGGAATTGTGTCAATACCCCAATATCTATAATATAGTTTCCTGTGAATGGACTTGATGCTAAATTGAAAAATAAATTATTTATTTTGTCATTTGATAACCGGACGAATTCAACATAGAATTCTTTTGGGACTAAAGGAGTATGTTGTTGTTTTTCTGCATCTTCAATTATTTTAATCAATTCTATAAAAAATCTTATACTACCAAATTTTAATTCCCAATCACGCTTGTCATTTTTAAGTGTGTCTATTAAACTATTATATTTTTCCGAATATTGAGACAGATCAGCCCTCTCAACTTTTATGGATTTTTTAATGACTGATAAAATAGAAATTACTCTATCAACAAAGTCCCGCATTAATTCAGGGTTGTCTTGAAGATAATGATCATTCATAAATTGTTTTTCATAACCACGGTTACGAGACATTTTATTATAGAAAAGCAAAGGATCCACTGAAGATATAACTGAATTATCTTCGCTATCTTTCAGAAACCCCAAACTATAAAATTTTTTTTTAAAATAAATAAATGTACTTACGTGCGCAGTTGGATTATCATAAGATCCTTTTACTACAAAATAGATAGGAACTTCAGTAATTGATACACTGCCCGGGTTATCTAAATCATATTTTAATACTGCTTCAGTTATTTCACTGTTTATTTTAATATTTGGAATGTAATCTTTATTAAATAGAGGTGTAACATTATTGACTATGATCTTTTTTATTTCAACTAAATTAGAATTACCATCAGTAAGATTTATAATAGGATTATAAGGATAAGGTTCATTAAATGGAGTAGAAACATTTGAACTGGTAGTTTTACTAAAGTTTTTTACTATGTCTTCTTTGATATCTTCGGTTTTAAATAATTCGTTATTTACTTGATCAAAATTAGCTTGGGTCTCTTCTATCTCAATCAACGGTCTTACACAATAATTTTTTATTTCTTTTATATCAGTGATATTAATCAAGTTTTTAAAAACATAGGAGAATGCAGCATAATGATCTTTTGGAGGAAATGTTGCATCCACTATCACGGAATATGAATCATCTTTAGCTGGTTCTGGAAGCCTTTTGGGATTAATATAACGATTAAGATCATTTGATTTATTTTTTATAAATGATGTCATTTATACTTTTAATATATTTATATATATACTAATTATATTTTAGCCCAGTTACATAATCCTTTACGACTCTTTATTTGAACAATACAAATCTAATAGCCAAACAATTCCTTTAGATTGCGTAACAAATATATCCTATTTTTAATTAGTTCAACGTTGATTTTTTTCTTATACGAACTTGGATTCTCTGAAATATTACGCAACAGTTCCATATCCTTCTGTAAATCACCCGATAAAACAATTACATTATCAGGAAAATAATGCTCTATATTGCGACAACCCATATAGATTGGTGTGGTATCACACAAAAGCGCATTGGTTATCTTCTCAGAAAAATAATGATTTGTCTGAAAGTTCTCAATGCATATATGAAAATCATAGTTTTCATATGGTTCCATCTCTTGAAATTTACCTTTGACTCGTGGATCCCCCATAAAATCATAATACATGCAACCACGACCGTATATATCTATTTGCAAATCTGTCTCCAATATCTTAGTTATCAAATCATGTCTGTATTTGTGTCCTTCTTGTTTGTTCTTCTCACTAACCATCATTGAAATTCTCTTTGTTTTGACTGGCACATATTTAAGTGGTGGATTATGCCACATATGCGAAAACCTCTCCACAAATGGCTCTGGTAAATCATATTTATCTCCAATGTAATACTTACCAATATATTGTTGAGCATATCTAACAAACTGTTCAGTTAATCCCAAAAACATAACTGGTTCAAATGCGAACCCAATAACATTCTGTTTGGGAATATGCGCAATTTGAGGCATAGCCGTATTCAATATAATAACATGAGTGAAATCATTGCCATTTGTAATATAAACATCTTTGTCTGGTCCATAATTTTCCATCAGTTGCGCTTCACATAAACGTTCATAGACATCCTTGCAATTATCAGATTCACAAAAGTTTGAGAAAATACGAATACGATACATAATACATAATGGGTATAAATATATTTATATTTTTATTACTATAAATATATTATGAATGAAGATGCCCCAAAAGTAAATGATAATAGTGATATTAATGATGTTCGCCAAGGACCACATTTTAAGAGTATATCTTTCTCTGGTTATAAAAAAACCGATGTGCGCAAACAACTTATTGAGAATATGAAAAATGGTAAATTAGAACCCGCCGCAAATTGGTGTGCCGAATTGATATGCGCAGGGCATTACATGGAAGTTTGGGAGATCATTTTACATTATACAGGCAAACACATTCATTTAGGAAATCCTAAAATCGTTATTTACTTACAAATGCGCTTTGAGGTATTTAAAAATATTATGACACAAGGTCAATATTTAAACGAACTCCAATTACGCAATCATCCCACGATTCGCAAACTATTTGCTGAAGTAATAAGCACATTGACACTTTCAAACCGAAAACATAGTTTTGAACCTATTAAAATAAATAGAGTAGAGGAATTTGATATGACACAAATGACAGATAGATTAAAAGCGCCTAGTATGACTTATGGAGCTGACATATTAAAGAAAGAAGACCCCAAAGAGCTGTTTATTTCCATTAATGAATTTTCATATCATATATCACAAGATTCTCATAGCACGATTGGAGCAAGTTATTGGATAGAATGGTTAATAGAATTTGACGCAATATGTAAAAAACGCAAGGAGCCTTGTCTATGTGAAAAACGTAGTAAAATATCTGTGGATAAAAAATTTCAAAGAGACATTATTTGGATATTATGGGATGCGCTTTTTCATTATTGTGATATGTTGGGAAATCAATATATTGATAAACTTATGAAAGCCATTTTTGACATATTTTGCATAAAATATACAACGGCTGCATGTAAAAAACGCCGATATCTACTTTATTTCGCAGTCGCACTTTTAACAGAGCCTGTTCCTACCAATATAGATTTAATGTCAAACAAACCGCTAATACAAAATATAGTTGAAAAAATAAACGAGGTGTATAAACAAATAAAGAAACAAGAGGAAAGCCCTAATACCGAATATTTATTTGCCAATTTACAGAAAGAAAATGCATTTGAGAAATCGTTGAAGAAGATGGATTTAGTAAATTCAATAGATATATTTAGTAATACAAAAAAATAAAGTGTAATCACAAATAAAATATATTCGCATTAATAAAACAATCAATACGAACAAATGGAGAAACAATATCATGTGGATTTTAAAAAATATTACATAGATTCATTAACACTATTACAAAAAATAACAATTCCGACGATTAGTATGTATAATGATTTTGAGGCCATATTAGTTTATTTTGAAACATCTCAACATATTGAATTTATATTAAAAAACACAATATTACGATTAGGGAAGAAATGGAGTTACACAATAATTTGTTGTTCTTCAAACTATAATTTTATGCTTTCGCTTTGCAGTAAAATATCGGAAAACATTAAGCTTATTAAAGTTAATAGTATTTATGACATTAGTAAAGACCTTAATGTTTTATTTCATGGAGAAAAGTTGTTGTTTTATAACGATAATACAATAATCGTAAATGACAATATATATGATTTTTTACATTGGGATTATATTGGCAGTAAAATAGTTTATGACATCCATGACAATTCACCTTTTGGTGGGTTTTCATTAGTTTCAAAATCGTTTGCTTCAGATTTTAATAATAATATTGGAAATTCGGAATGCAAAATAGCAGATATTGAATCATTTAATAGGTTTATGTCGGTAAAAACAGATAATCCTGATTGTTTTGCGTATCATAATTTTTGGCAAAACAACAAATCATGGAAAAAAGAAATTCATAGTACCAAATATCAACAAGACGCTATGTATAATCCAACGCATTATAGAATATTGAACATTGATTTACAAACGCTCAACAAAACAGAGTTATTAAACCATTTCAAAAACTTTGGTTATTATGAGAAGAAACCTTGTTACATTAAAAACAAGGATATGCATAAATACATATGTGAATACTGCGATTTTGATATAGAATTCGTTTCAAGTCATTATCTACATCATAATCCCGAATTATCAAACCTAACCAGTTTGGAACTATTAAAGCATTACAATATAGTTGGCAAACACGACAAAAAAATTGCGTACGATAAGAATTTAAATATAGACAAATTGATTGACTTAAAGAATCCATTAGTAGGAAATTGCGTTATTTTTATTAACTCTTCTCATGAATTAAACGACGAGACCAGATTTCTATATGAGTATGTTATTCATTTGCAAGAGAATGGGGAACATGATAATATATTAATATTAGATGTCTTTTTAAACGAAGACATTTTTTATTATTATTCAAAGTTAAAAACAAAACCTCTTTTTCACTGTAATAACTTTGTATTAATGCGAGAACTATTAGACTATTATAATCCAAAATTTATTTACGCAAATGGTATGAATTATCTTACATTAAATGTTGAGAAATTTTCTCAGGACATTATTAATAAAACAGTTTTTCATTTTCATGATTCTATGGAACTTATACCACCTGCGATAAAAAATCTAAAGAACAATACCATATATTGCTCGCATGAGAAAATAAACGAGCATTTATACAATTCTTACGGATTAACGAATACTCATGTATTCAGACCGTTTATTAAGAAAACCCTCGTGTCAAAAAGTACTAACTTAAATTTATTTGGAAACAATAATGTTGTCTTTGGAATGGTTGGTAAAAACAATTATGAAAACGGGTATGATATTTTTGTTAATTTAGTTAAACATTTACCTCAATACAATTTCATATGGGTAGGGGGCGGTGATTACGATTCTAATTTCTCTGCTGACAATTATATTCAAATATGTAATTATGTAGATATATACAAATACATAAATTTATTTGATTATTTATTAGTAACTTGTCGTAATAAAACACAGCATGTAGTTTATAAATCACTTTACATGAATTGTCCGTGTATTGTTCTTGAAAACAAAATGTCCCAAAATTTGATGACTTCTGGTTATTATAGAATAAAAGATCATTGCAATGATTTTAACAACGTTATTGAGTATATTAAAAATGATTTGTTTCTTTTAAAGAAACAAGACCAAAATGTTAATACGCATGAATACATATTAGAAAATTTTACTGAACCATATATTTATAAATACGAGATAGATTCAACCTCAATTCAATTACAAGTTACTATTCACGAAGAGAATATAAACGGTGAATTCAACTGGCGACATTATTTAATAGTAAATCCAGATTTAACAGAACATAATATATTAACATATGAAACAGCATTGGAACATTGGAATAATTATGGAAAATCAGAGAATAGATATTCTGTTATAAGACACTGTGATATTGAAGACCAATTACATCAATATAATAACTTAAAACAAAGAATTTTTGAACAATGGAACGATTATTACATAGAACAGGTAATAAAAATGAAGATAAAAGGAAACGATTCCTCTATTGTTAAAAGGTTTTTATACGACAATCTTGCGTATATTAAATTAAAAGAATGTAATAACAATATTAATAATCTTAGTTCTGCTATTTCAAAATGGATATTTAATGACAATTACTCTGAATTAAAAGCACTACCAAAAAAAAATGGCTATTTAGACTTATCAATATATGGATTAGATATAAATAATTTTGATATTGAATATGTATTTAAAAACTACAAATTGTGTTGGTTTTCATTAAATTCGTTGGACGACGCATTGGTTTTTTGGAACGTCTTTGGAAAAAACAATAATTATTTAAGCTCTACAGAAAACGAGCTTTATCAAGACTTATACTTTGATTGGGAATATTACGTAAAAGCAAACCGTCTAAAATTTACTAATAAAATTCAAGCTTTTCTACATTGGAACAAATACGGCAAACTTGGTGGATTAATTGCATCTAATGTCTCTTTGCGAAAAACATATGAAGAATTTTTAAACAATAATTATGAAACTACTATAAAAATAAACAACAATGTATCTGGTAATTCAAATACTAATAATTTTATAGATTCTGGAGATATAATGTATGGAAAAGAATTCAATAAACCTTTGTTTTATGGCTTAAAAGTAATTGAAGAATTTGGTTTATTAAAGAATCCAATATTGATTATTGATTTCCCAAACTATGGGGGTGGGTGCGAGCATTTTATTAATTGCATAACAATGAAATACAAAACGTCGCGAGATTTTTTAATAGCGAGGGCTTTCAATAAACGCATTCATTTTTATTTAAACGACGAATCAAAATTAGAGAAAGAATTTTCTGACAATGAAGCTATAGAATTTATTAAAAACGTTAACGTAAACACAATATTTGTAAACTCTATAATTGGTCATTCAGAAAATTTTGTGAATACATTGTTCACGTTAGACATACCAATAGATACAATCACTCATGATTATAGTCTATTGTATAAATTCCCACAGGGTTATTATCATGAAATGATGGCACAAAAACCAAATTGTTATTTTCCTTTACATAAATGCAGAACAATAATTACACAAAATGAAAAAAATGTTGCATTATATGGCGCCACAATAAACGAAAACAAGTTTGTAGTCGCAGAACTACCTGACCATGTAAATCGCTCCAAAAAAATAAACACAAACAATACGCAAGTAGTAATTGGAATAATAGGTAATATTTCTAATCTAAAAGGATATTATTTGATAGAAAAGTTAGTAGAATATGCAAAAACAACAAACGATATACGCATTGTCTTATTTGGAAATATACCTTATTTTGACAACACGTTTTTAGAGAAATATCCTTATAAAAACATTGACGAATTGAATAAATTACTTAGTGTCCACAAACCCAATCTTTGGTTAGAAACATCATTATGGCCAGAAACATATTCATATACTCTTACGTTAATGATGATAACTGGATTGCCTATTTTTTATCAGAAGAAACAATATCCTAGCGTTGTTACTGATAGATTAACCAAATACGATAAATCGTATTCTTTTGAAAATATTAATTGGCTAATAAATAATATATCTGTGTTAACAAGTAAAAAGCAAAAATGGTTTCATACAATTGACAACAAAATTTACTTTAACAAATATTGGGACTCCTATTTTGTAGACAAGGTGTTGGAATCAAAAAATATTGTTTTTATTTCATCAAAGGTCATTGTTTCTACTAATAAATTTGATTATTCTAGTTCCAGGTCTATATACACAACAGAAGAACGTTATGAACAAACATTAAGAACAATAGACTCTATTAGACAACACATACCAAACTCATATGTTATATTATTTGATAACTCTGAATTTGATGAACCTCAATATAGTGTTCTAAACGAGAAATGTGATTTGTTTTTGAACGTATGTAATGATATTGACATATACGAATATACAAACAATAAAATATATAAATTGTATGGCGAATTGGCACAAACAGCATATGTTTTGAAATACATTCGTGAGAATTTAGGACATTTGAAATTTGATAACTTTTTCAAAATATCTGGTAGATATTGGATTAATGAAAGTTTTAATTATTCAGATTATGTTAACGACAACAATATATTCAAAAGAAAACCAGATGTTACAGATAGAAGATACTATTATACATCGTTTTATAAAATATCCAACAAGAAATTTAGGGCGTTTGTAGATTTAATAGTTGGCATGTTTAATGACAGTAAAAACCATAATGAATTTGATGGATATGATTGGGAAGTATTACTTTCTAAAAAGTTGAATTACGACTTTATTGAATTACCAAATCTAGGAATAACAGAAAATATTGCAGTTTGGAAACAACAGACTTTAATATAATGAATTAAATCTACGTATTTTTAATATTATAATTATATAAAATGGATGATTACGATATAATTATATTTTGTGGTGGAAAATGTGGAGGCACTACATTAGCTAATACATTCCAAAAAAATGGATATAAAACATTACATATGCATGGTGTAAAATCACCTGGAATGTTTAATCCAAAAATAAATTTAAATAAAAGTATATTTGATATTATTGATAATTCGGCAACTGAACGCAAAGTGTATATTATTGATAGTTATAGAAATCCTTTTGAAAGAAAGATATCGGCATTTTTTCAGCATATAAATAATGATATTAACTTATATGAAAAGTTATCACCTGACGAATTGTGTGATTTATTTAATAATAAACACTTATGCAATGAAGATTATCATCCGTTAAATAATTTATTACATCATTATGAATTAAAGACATTTCCTACTTTTGATTTTAATAAATGTTACAATATAATTGAGAAAGATAACAAGGTATTTATTAAATTGCGGTTTAATGATGTTTCAAGTTGGGGAACTATATTAAGCAAAATAATGGGAAAGGAAATTACTATTTATCCTGAAAATTTGACTAAGAATAAGAAGTCTGGCAAGTTGTATTCACTCTTTAAAAATGTTTATAAACCACCAGAATCTTATATTGATAATTATTTATTGAAAGATCCAGAGTTTAAAATATATAATAAAATAACAGAACAAGAAGAATACATTAATAAATGGAAGGGATTACATAAATCATTGATAGGAAAAAATGGATATTTATTTTTACAGAATGACTCTAGTAAAGAATTAAAAATACATTGTGAAAATTTATGCTTAGTACAAGACGTCACATTGCAGCGTTACTCGCAATATAAAGATAAATATTTATTTATTGTTTTTCCAGACAAGTCTTATATCTGCAAGGATTTTTTACCAGACGGTTTTGAATCAAAATATAGACCAGGAATTAATATTTATAAAAATTATTTTAAGGATAAATTAATAGACGGATATGAAATATTAAAAGGCATTGATGATATTTATTACAAAACAGACTCACATATGAATTTAAAAGGAACATACGAAATGTATTGTAATTTTATAGATAAATTTAATGAATTATTTGTGCCGTTGCAACTTGAAAAAAAAACACTGGTTATAGAAAAAAAAACGGTTATTTCATTAAATCATATTGGTTGTGGCATTGGTGATTTATTATGGGTATCAAATTTGGGAAATCAAACACCATTAACCACAATAGACGATTTTTTTTATTGTTATGACTTACCCGAAATATATTTAAAATATGAAATTACTGAAAATAGCTCTCTACGTATTATGAATCTAGAAAACAAAAATATTGTTGACAAAACACCAGTATTTATGAACAATTTCATTACATGGCCAGTATTATCGTCACATTTTATTTACAAAAAAAACGAGGGCAAACCTAAATATAAATGTCTTATTTTTTATGATAGTTTTCTACTTTCTACCTTGAGTTTATATTTAGAATTGTTTGAGGAAATGTTTTTAGCAAAGAGCGCTTTTCATAAAAATTTAATTGATGCTATTAATCCAGATTATATTTTTGAATTCAGAATTGAAAGATTTTTAACATAATAATGAACCAATGTATTCTTGCATTGTTTTCTCATAATCATTAGATAATTCACTTTCTAGGTCAAAAGCCATTATTAATTTATTGCAGACAGGAGTACATAAGGTCATATGATTTTTTGTGTAATTATAAGTTTTATTGTATTCATTTGAATAACCTTTATGACACAATATTAATACATTCGTTTTTTTATTAACAAAGATACTATTTATCCAAGCATTGCACCCCCATGATAAAATAATATTGTCACAATTGTTAATTATATTAAAGAGAGTTATTACATCATAATCGTTGGGGCTAAATACTTTAAAATCGTTTCTTACAAAGAAATCTAAATATGACTGCGCAAAGCTTTTGTGTGGAGTGTTTCTATATTTTAAATCTATTTCTGATTTGATTAAACAAACATTTTTATAATATATACTTGTGTCTATATTCAGTTTCAACTTTTCTAATAAAACACTATTGTGGTCTACAACTTTAAAATGTGGCGGAGTATATATTATACTTTCTGAAATATTCACAATAGTTTTATCATCAACGAAATGTATTTTGTCTTCTTTAAAAAACAACAACAGGATACTATTAATAAATTTGCCAAAATTTTTTATTGTGTTAGGAATAATAATGTCGTATTCATTTATTAAATCCAATTTGTGTAGCAAATAAATACCTGCCATTATAAAACATAATTCATGGCCAGCACTTTTTGTAATATTATACAACACTAATCCCTTTTTAATATTTATTGTTTTATATTCCGTATCGTTTATTTTTCTATTTACGCTAGAAATGTTTTTACATATATTTTCGTATTGTTTCCCAAAATAATCCATATAATAAAGCTTATCACCGTGCTTTAAAAAATTCTTTACCCATTCATTAGTTAGTTGAACATTAACGTACGATATATTGTTAACATGTTTAATATTATCTGTTCCTTTTGATAACACAGTGCATATTGAAAATCCATCATCTAAAGATATTAATTCGGTCTTCTTTGTAAAATCAACTATCTTTACGGGTTCCATTAAATAAATATAAAATATAGTATTATTTATATTTATTCAGTAATGAATTTATTAGAGAATTCTTTAAAACATTGACCCAAAGGCTCCACCCAATACACTATTCGCCGCCATAGGTCCACTCAATAATCCATAATCACCTCCTTGACTTCCTCCACGTCCAGGCATCATATGGTCATATGAATCCATCACACTTGATTGTCTAGCCGTAGCTACTGGCGCTGGAGGAAACGTGCCAGATTGTACACCGGCATTATCTAAATAATCCGCCTGACTAGGGCTGTGTCTAGATAAGGGTTGACTCACTCTGACACCATTTCTAACAGTATCCTTCTTCTCCTTACCATCTGTGCCGTTCCATAGTTCATATATGCGGTCTACAAGAACATTTACCTTTATTCCTAATTTGGTTTGAATACTTAATACTAAAATCAAGAAAGCCAATATCACATTGGTTAACATCAAATTCTCATATTTAAATCCACTGTATGTAGGCAAATAAGTAATTATTCTGTGGATTACAATAATACCACAGAACATGACAACCAATTGAATAAAGATTTCGGCTAAAAGTTCTAAAGATGATTTGTCAGGGTCGGCCTCAGGAATGAATCGCTGAATCAACTTATTCAAAATTACAACTGGGACAACACCCATAAGCGAATATTGAACTACATTTAACACCTCTGCCTTTCCCTCTTCTGTGGTTGAGAATACATGGGATAAAAATGTTTTTCTATTCAAATCTTTTACTTCATGCAATATTTCCATTTATTTATTGTATAAAGAACACGTAGAAATTATTAGATGCTAGGATTGGATTTATCACTAAAATTACCTATTTTCTACTAGTTTTAGTCCTTCTCTTTTTGGATGCTTTACGTTTTTTAGATGCTTTATGCTTTTTCGCTATTTTTGATTTTTTCCCTCCCTTAACTGATTCAGCTGCTTTCTCTGCTTCATTGTAAACGTCATGTCTGAACTCAGCACCTGCGTCATTTTGTACCGCCCTGCGCACCTTGTTACTATCTTCATCATCTTCTCTATCCGACCTATTTACCCACTGCATCCATGTACGTTTTGGAATCATTTTTTCTACAACTTGAAATGCATCTGGTTTGTTTTTGTCATTATCTAAGATTAATTCGTAACAACCCGGATGGTATGGGAGTATTTCTTTCATTTTAAATTTTATTGCTTTTAAAAACGCTTCTACATATTTTTCATCTACATGTAGAACATCTATTTTTGACATATGTCTAAACATTTTTTCATACCGTTCTGTCTGTGTCCCTAAATTACTTTTATTAAACTGTTTAATAACTGGGGTTTTTTTTTCTAGTATAAAATTATCCAAGTTTTTATCATTCATCCCTTCAAGTAAAAAACTATTAATTGTGAAGATTCTCCGCATTATTGGATTATAACCTTCACTGGGATCTTGTTTACGTTGTGGTTGTGCACGAGTATTAGAATCTAAAAAAAAACTTTCATTTTTAATAAACTCATTATTAGCTATTGCTTTTTGCAATGATTTATTCATATATATATATATAATATTAATAAAAAATGATAGACCCTAAATGTTCATTGAATTAACTCTTTAATCATAGGAAATATCGGTTCAATGGCTTTCATACAAGCTATGGCTACCTCTTGATGCTCTTTCTGCGTCCCATTTGCGCTGCGTAATTGTATATAATGCACCCATGACCTCAACGTACCATTCATATACAATCTTGATACTGTCATTCCTTCTGGTAAAACTGCCCTAGCCTGTTCCTTTGCAATCCCCTTTCCAAGTGCCCATTTATATGCATTACCTGTTATTTCTGATACTCTTTCTTGCATATCAGCCCATTCATTCTGCAATTTCTCATCATCTGTTTCTATACTATTTTGGCGGTTTTTATGGTCTTGAATTCGTGCGTCTCTAAATACCGAACCCAAATCCGCCACTGCATAACGTTGCGAAAACTCCTGGAATGAAAAAGAACGATGTCTCAATATCTGTCTAGCAATATCTCGTGTAGTTTCTATCTCTAAACAAATGCTTACCATCTCTAGTGGCGACCAATGCTGGTTCTTTGTCAAATACTTTATCAATTTCTCATTCGTCTCTGTGTTATGTTGATTTGATGGATTGGATACTCTAGCACAATATGCAACTAGGTCTTGAATACTCTGTTCACTGTTTCCAGTTGTACATGGTGGCCTTGAGTAACTAACCAATTCAACCTTCATTGTTATGTATTCTAAGATTATTTCTATATTGAATTCTACAAATTTAATTTTTACGTTTATAAACATTTAGAGATATCACAATTAATACTATATTTGAGAAATGAGTAAATCAAATGCTTCAGCTAAGAATCGTCGAGCCTATGGTGGAAACCCACCTCCGCCCGTTCCTTTACAAGGTCCTGTCCCTTTACCAGTGTCCGGTACTTCGTCGTCTCAAGGACAATCTCAAGGCTTCACTCTTCAACAGGTAATTGCTGTGATTGATAATCGCCTTTTAAATTTAGAGCATTTTGTGAAGGAATCTAAAGAGGGGGGCGGTGGTAAGCACGTGCACTTTGAGTCAGAAATGAACGATGTAATACCCACTGGTCAACATGTTGTTGATAATTCAGTAGGCGAAATATTAAATGAATTTAGTGCCCGATTTGATATGATTGCAGATGAGGTTGCAAATCTAAAAGACATTGTCCTCAAGTTGCAAACATACACTATGGATGTTAATAAGACCCTTTTGGAGGAAAGAATCAATATTCTTTCAGATTTAGGAAACAACCAAAATCAAACTTTCACTATTAGCAATGAATCTACTGAAGTTACGAGTGACACACCCTTGAAGATTTAAAATGGGGCGCCCAAAGGGCGTTGCACTAGATTTTCAAGTGCAACGTTACCGATAAATCATTTAAAATGCAAACCGCCAAAGGCAGTTTGTCCCATTTTAAATGATCATCGGTGTAAAATAGCTAACGGAGTTTCCCTTGAAATGGCGTAAAAATAAATTTAATTTAATTAATAAATATAGAATTATAGTTTAATAATTCTATATTATGAATACAGAAAGTCAAATAGATTTTAGTAAAAGAATAGAAGAATTAACGAACCAATATTATTCAGATAATAAAAAGAATACATTTTTTAAGTCTAGTCAAAAAATGGATTGTGCTGCACAAGTGACAAATCAAATTGGAATTGATGAGCTTATTCAACGAACCGTCTATTTAATTCCAAATTCCGATTCTGTGTTTATGGACTATACTGTATTTAAACGATACGCAACCCCTGAAAATTATCCCAAAATAGTTGGATATATTTTGTCATTACTTAATTACTGTATTAGTAAATATGGTCATTATTGTGCTCATGTAAATTTGGATACATTTACTATTTCAGCAGCGGAAAGACACAAAACTGCTATAGAATGTTTTTTAACGAATTGTATGAGACCAGATTGTCAATATTCTTTGAAGTTGAAAAATATGAACATTTATAACACACCCAATACATTTAATAATATTTCTAAAGTATTAATGCCTTTTGTTGACCCTGTTGTAAGAGAGAAAATCGTTTTGTATGATAAAAAATGCAGCAGTGAATTATTAAATAACTTGATGAAAAATTGAATAGAGTTTGGAGATTATAATAATTAATAACCCATTGATTATTATAATGAACGTCGTCATCAGTACCCCCCAAAAAGCCGATACTTTCTGTGCTATGTTCCATCATATGAAAGCTTTTACCGAACATGTAAATGTTATGTTTGAGTCAGACCATATGTTTTTACAATCTATGGATTCTGCACATGTCTCTGTCTTTGAATATAATTTACCTGGTGTTTGGTTTGATAAGTATGAACACAGTCATGGTTCGGCCATTCCGCTTGGTCTTAATTCTACCTTGTTATTTAAGATTCTGAATACTCGTGATAAGACCCAGACGATTACTTTGGTATTTGACCCAGAAAATAATGATAAACTGTATATTAGTTTTACATCTGACAACAAGGCTGTCTTTGATAAACACTTTGAATTGCCTTTGATGGATTTGGAGTATGAATTGATGAGCATTCCTGTAATGGACTGTGATGCAGAGTTCTCTGTTCCATCGGGCACGTTTGCTAGTTTGGTCGGACAACTTAAGATGTTTGGCGACACCATAGATATTGAATGTTCTGAGGAGAAGATTGAGATGAATTCACTGAGCGAGGGATTGGGTAAGATGAGTGTGAATATTAATATTGAGGATTTGGATTCCTATGCGATTAATGAGGGTGAGGTCATGAAGTTGTCGTTTAGTTTGACGATGTTGAATAATATTTGTGCTTTTAGTAAAGTGGCGAAGGACATGGAGATTAAGCTAATAAAGAATTATCCTATGAAAATTATTTATTCTTTAGATAGTACATTGGAGGATGCGAAAATGACGTTCTACCTGGCACCGAAGATTAATGATGACTAAGGAAACCTAAAAGCTATGCTTAAGTTCCTTCCCTTTTTGAAATAATATTAGTAGACGTTACTAGTATTATTAATATTTAATGTTTTCTTGTTTTTTTATGTCTACGACCACCCTTTTGTGTTTTGGATTTCTTGTGTTTGCGAGTGCGTTTTCCACCAAACGCAATAGAAGTTAATAACGCTTGCATAAATTGGGTGGGGGAGGTAAATGCGCTTCTCCCAAAACCTTTCCATCTTGGTTTATTATCATTTGATAATTCGAACTTTGGTAAATTAGCTTTAATTCTAGAAAAGTTGGTTCTGTTACCCACACCAATACTCATCTTATCATAACTTGCTATTCCATACAATTTCATTTCTTTAACAATAGTAGCATTATCTGGATTACTAGAATCTGGAGAACCATTACTTTCTATGTATGTTTTTAAATTTTTCAATGCTTTTTTGTAAGAAGCATCCATATTATTCAAATTGTTATTTAGGGCAAATTCTATTGCGTTAATAGCAGCAGTAGCATCTGAACTTGATACAAGATTACTGGCATAAGATGCGGCAGAAGATGCGGCAGAAGATATTACAGAAGAAGCTTGACCAATTCGTGTTACTTCTGATACCAACTCTTTGTATTTATCTAACATAAATGCATCATTTACCCATTTGTCACCTGTATTATCAACATATTCTTTTAAATCGTCGTATTTTTTCAAATCGGTTGGGGTAGAATTAATATATTTTTGTATATTTGTTCTTACTTCTTGAGGAGTTGCTACAGAACCTGTAATTTTCCTTTTCGCTCGTCCTAATAAGTTGGTTGCTCCAACATCAAAAAACCTGTTTACTTTGCTTAATCCAGTATCAGTTCCTGTACTTAGAAATTCAGCATTATTGTAAGCTTTTTGAAACTGTGATTTATAGTTTTGAGGAATCGCACCAGTAATCATAGTGGCTATGTCAGATGTTTTTTTGTTTACATCAATACGTGCGTGAGTGTTATTTATAGATTCCATTGTGACATCAGGTTTATTCTCAACCTTAAATACTTTAGCTATATGCAATGTGGGAGGCCCACCCATTTTATTTGGAACTACTAATAATGGAATGTCAACCTCAAATGCTGAGTTTGATTCTATAGAAGAACTCTTACTAATTGGCTCCTCATCTTCTACCTCTGTGAATGCTGGCACCTCCTCCCCTCCTGCTCCTGCTGCTCCTTGTGCTCCTGTTCCTTCTGTGGGTGCTTCTCCTTCTCCTTGTGCTGCTGCTGCTGGTTTACTTCCAAAAAATCCGTTGAACATATCTATATTTTTCTATACATTAAACCCAGAAATTATTATTCGTTTATGTCCATCTAAAAAACAACCAATCTAAATATATACATGACATTTTACCTAAACATTTTATTATTTCTAATAATATTATTTTTATACATCCACATTGTCCATCAGTACAAACGTAGTGAAGATTTAGAGATATATGAAATGGATTATTCTTCTAACGACCACTTACAAGAAGTGTGTGATATTAAACAACCCGTACTTTTTGAATACCGTTCTGTAAACCCCGAATTTTTTACTAAAGTTACTTACGATAGGGTGTCCGATAATTTTTACGCCAACACCGACATCAAAGTAAAAGATATCAACGATTATTGGGAGACTGATAGCGCAGTTGATTATATCGTATTACCATTCCAAACCGGCACAAATCTCATGCGAACTGATCCTAAATCCAAATACTTCACTGAAAACAATGAAGAGTTTTTAGAAGAAGCTGGACTGCTCAGTTTGTTCCAGTCAAATGATTCTAATATTAAACCTCATTTTACTGCATTGAGCAAATACGATATTTGTACTGCCTCAAAAGATACTGTTACACCCCTACGCTACCACACTGGTTACCGCCAATACTTGTGTGTCAACACTGGTAAAGTCAGTGTGAAAATGACACCATGGAAGAGTACAAAATATTTATACCAAAATAAAGATTTTGAGAACTATGAATTCCGTTCACCCGTCAACGTATGGAAACCCCAGAAAAAATACTTACACGAAATGGATAAGGTCAAGTTTTTAGAGTTTGAGGTTTTGGAAGGCCATATGCTTTTTATTCCACCTTATTGGTGGTACAGTATTAAATATACTTCTGAAGAAGATACGTTAGTGTGTGGTTTTTCATATAATAGTATTATGAACTGCGTTGCGAATTTACCCGATATTGCCAAATATTATTTGCAACAACACAATATCAAGAAGCGTATTACGAAGACATTGGAATTAAATGAACAGGCTAAAGAAGAAAAGGATGAACAAGAAGCGCAGGAACAAGTTGCTGAGATTGATGCCAAAGTAGAGCCAGAACATGGCGCAAAGAAAATTACTGAAGTACCCATTTAATACTGTTATTATACGTCCGTTAGTGCGTTTTTGTCAACAGTTACTTCTTTCAATACATTACGCATTATTTTTTCCACATGTTTATTCTCTTCTTCATTGCTATACCCACCTAATGAACTGAGTGAAATCTTCATGTATTCATTATTCTCAGGAGTATCTGACCTTACATAGTCTGGATTCTCTGCTTGCCATGCAGGTAATTGCTCCAAATTTTTACGGGCAATGCGGCTTACTATAGTTCTTAGTTTGGACTTTTCTGAGTTATCTTTTTCCCAGGTGTCTTGGTTCTTGATATACACTGTTTCACGCTTATAATCTGTGCAATGAAGTGGGCGTTCATAAACGTCTAATTCTTTCAGTTTGTTTATGAAAATCCGTGAGATACCTAGAACGTAACCTAGTTTTCCAGTGGCTTCTAGGTCACCAACATTAAGATTCAATGAATCTACAAAATCAGTGATACTGATTGCATCTTTGCATTGCTCGTTTAAAAAGAGATTCAAATTGAAACTATTATTGTTAGTTGTATTGTTGGTTGTGGTATTGTTCTGGATGAGGGTGGTGTTGGATTTGGTAGATATTTCTATCAATGCTCTGGATTGCTCTTTTAATGCATCTTTTAATGTATCCTTCAACTCTGTTGATTGCTCTTTGAGAAGGTCTTTTAACTCTTTGTTTTCTTTTATTAGTTCCTTAACTAATTCAAACGTTATATTAATGTCGTTTTTTTCTACACTAGCTGCTGCATTTTTATTAATAGTTTCTATATTACATTGTTTTTTATGTCTACATAATGCCATTCTATATGAGAACGATTCCTTACATAAAATACATTCGTATGTCTTCACTAATGCATTAGGGACATTGGTTACTGTAGTTACGAAAGCGGTTACGTTCCGTTTATGTTTAGTAGTAGTTTCATGTTTTCCATAATCTTTTTTATTAGCAGTTATGTAGTTACAATATTCGCAATTATATGTTTTTTTGTTTTCAATATGGGGATTTTGGGACAAATTTTTGGACATTTATAAAATAGAGTTACAAAAAAATCCTCCTAAATATTACGCAAAGAACTGTTTAAAATATTATGCAGTCAAATGTTTTATTAAAAAACAGGATTTACAGCATCTCCGAGTAAAACGATACTTTTAATAAATTTCTCTAGCCAAAAATAAAAAATAGACAAAAATAAATGTCCAAAAATAAAAACATACCCGATTTCTTTTCTTTGTTTCTTCTGTGACTATTTATTGTAAAACTATTTAATAACAAATCTTTGTAAACTAATCCGACGTATAATACACATTCCGCAGTCCATATTTATCAATACATTTATTTAAAAAACACTCACATTTCGCACAGGGTTTAGAGTTAATAAAACTCTCACATTTATCACCACGACCAAACCGCATGACATACATATCCGCACCACGTAATTTACTCTTATCTCCAAGCACGCGAACAACATTCTCTTCAGCGTGTATATTCCTAGGCTCACGAATAAATGTATTATTAAACGTTTTATTTTGAATACTGCGGTATCCAATCCGGTTGGTAGCTTCTGCTATGACCTTTCCACGAGAAACAATTACAGCAACATGTAATAAACTATTTGCGTTTCTCATTTTGGTTGTTTTAGGGTCATCCATAAACTTGTCTAGTATTTCTGTAATTTGTGAGTTTGGCATAGATAAATACAAATCAAATGTTTATATTTATTTTTTTAGGAGCTTATTATATAATGCTCAAATCTGTTCGCGAAGTATTAATCTCTATTGTTGCATTATTAGTATTAGATGGAATTTACATTTATTTAACACACAAAATATTTGCCGACCAAATTGTTAATGTCCAACGTGTAGTAATGACATTGAAACCCATGGGTGCGTTAGTTTGCTACATATTATTGATTGCTGGTCTGAACTATTTTATTATCCAGCGTAATCGCTCTATTCCTGAGGCATTCTTCTTAGGTTTAGTAATTTATGGTGTATATGATAGTACCAACTATGCCACATTAAAAAAATGGGAAGCGAATGTAGCTATTATGGATACATTATGGGGTGGGTCTTTATTTGCATTAACAACTGCGATTACTTATTATCTTGCTTAATAACTAGTTTAGGTGCTGCTTTAGTTATATACATAATGGTATTCGCAATAATAGGTTTGAGAATCCCTCCATATTTCTCACAAAAATCTTCAATAGATAACTGTTCTACAGGATAGTTACCTATCAATTTATTATGCAATTCTTTGGACTGTTCGTCGGGTTCTAGACCCCAATGGTCATAAAATGCATCCAACAAATCATCATTGGGAAAATCAATATCTTGTTTTTCATCATTTGGCTCGCCATCATAAACCGTAATATGGTCTAACCAATAAGGAGACCTACAACCATAATATATCCAGTGGTACCAAAGGGGTACTTGATAATCGTCGCAACTAGTCTCAAATAGTTGGTTATATTGTCTGCGAATGGAATACTTACATACACGATTTAAATAGAACCGCGTCCTCCCTTTTTGAGGCAATATAGTAAGGTATTCTACTAAGTCGGTTTCTTTAAACTGAATTATAAATTTCATTTTAGAGGGCTCATGAACCATAGGTTTACAATCGTATGCCTTGTATTCTTTTAAAAAGTCGCAGATTTGATATTTGCGTGCGCACAAAGTCAATACAATAGAACCAATCAAACACTCAGTCTTGGTCTGTGAGAACAACTTTGTCTCTATTTCAGGATTTTCTGACTTATAATAGCTTTCATAAATTTTTGTTAAATATTCAAATGTATCATCTTCGTCACCACTATAATACAATTCATATGCCCAAAATAGTGCTTCTTTGGATTGCTTTTCTAACATAGCAATCAACAGTGATTGTTTCACATCTATTGTTGGATAAAGATAACGAGTCAAAACTAATTGGTCCATATTGGGTTTTGTTATTTATTCTTACCATTTAAGATAAGAATAAATCAATTTTTTTGTTTATACCAGATGTCTACCATAGAAATACCACAAAATTAAAGACAAAATGCTACCAACAACATAACCACTGCCTGCGCTAGTCAATGTCTTTCCCATTAAATAGTAAAACGCAAGAGGGAACAACACATAAGATAATAAAATATAAAAAGCCATCACGTACAAAAACGTTTGGAATTTGGACATATTTTCAATTTATATACTATACATATTAAAAACATAATAATCACTAAACAACGGCTAAAGTTCTATTTTGGATCAGTAAAATCAAATTTGTGAACAAATCTCTTATAAAACGATTTATACGTATTTTGTAACTTATCAAATCGCATATTAAACTTCCCATCCATAAAACGCTTATCAATATTCTCTACAATAACCTTATCTTGCAGCATCGTTTTCCACATTAAATCCTCAGATATTTTATCACCAATGGCATTCTGCATAAAATTACGATAAGTCTTCACAAAAAGCACGCTCTTATCATCGCTTACGGGTAGAGCAAACGTAATAACCGTACTAACGAATTCACCAAAAATTACACGGGCAACTGTGGTGTGCGGTAATATGAATTCATTCTCAATTGTGAGATTTTTAATACCATAGTATTTGCGAGCTAAAGACCTATCACCAGCCTCGTATGAATACGATGTCTTGTAGTGATGGGGGCCTACCAATCTGGGTGGGTGGTTCTCAATGGGCGCAGGATTTTTCGCATTACCAAACGTATGCACAAACCCAATATGCATGACATCCAATGAGTTCTCGCTCAAAATACGAGAATAACAGTTAAAATTCATCTTTAAAAACACAACAGAATCATTTCGTGCAACTTCTTCTTCTACAAATATGTTATCTTCTATAACAACATCGGTGCGATTTGCAACTAGGTCCGAATAGGTATTTAAATAGACCCACCCATGTTTCTCAACAATTTGATATTTGGTAACATCATAGATAGGAGATGGACGGAAGCAAATCCCGGGCACTTTCGCTAATGTTCCATTGGCATCAAACTCATAACCGTGGTAAGGACAAACAATATTATTATTGCAAACTTTTCCTTTTGACAATGACGCGCTTTTATGCGAGCACACGTCATCCAATGCAACGTAGGAACCATTTTTGTTTTTCCAGACCACATAGTTTTTATCCCATACAGTTACTTTTTGCGGTTTATTGACTACAAATTCTGAATCTATACCAACAACGTACCATTGTAAATCATATTTGTGCTGTTCTGTTAGCTCATGATAATCAAGTTTAGGATAATCAATAAATTTTGGCATTTCCGTCTGTTCTTGCGACATAGTCAATGCTTTACGAACCATATTGGGTAAAATGATACCAAAAGATCCTGCATGTTTTAAAACCCATAATAATGGAAGTAGAAATTTCAAGTTCATTATAATATATTCTGTGAATATCTTTATTTTATTTCGTTAATATATAAAATGGGAAAATCAACAACAAGTAAATCTAAATCAATGAACAGAAAAGGCAAGAGCATAAAATCAAAATCCTACAAAAGCCTTAGGAAAACAACCCATAATCGTAGTGAAAAAAGCGTCAGTAATGATAAAAAGTCACATTTGGTCCATGTATTCTTTGAGATGCTAAACACCGTAAAATTATATCATTGGAAGACAAAATCCTATGCACAACATAAAGCTACCGACGAACTTTATGAACGCCTTAACGAAAACATTGATAAATTCGTAGAAGTACTTTTGGGTAAAGATGAGAGCCGTATTAGAATGATAGAGAAAAGAATAACGGTTGTTGATTATTCAAACGTATCAGATTTCAAAGAGAAGATTTATAAATATCGTGATTTCTTGATGGGTCTCAATAAGCACTTTAATGAGAAAAAAGATTCGGATTTATTCAGCATTCGTGACGATATAATGGTAGACATTAATCAGTTTTTATATTTGATGACGTTTAACTAGGGAAAACCAAGGTTTTCCGTTCCTTGTCCCTTACCCTTTCCTTCCCTTCATTTTTATATTCACTAAGCATTCCGTTTAAACTAGCAACATTATTTAATCCCGGTGGCCATCTTCCACATACCTCTCTATGTCGTAGATTCACCAAGTTGCGTCGCCCTTTAATAACTCTCTTACGTTCTGCATAGATTTTTTTCCAATGTCTTTGCACTAGTCTTAGCCAGTGGGTTTTCAATACGACAGAATAAGTCTCATCATCTAAAATGCAAAGTTTCATAATATGAACCCTTGCATTTTCAACGCGAACAATGCTATATTGTGCCAAATATCGCCGAACTCTTTCAAATTCATACTGAAAGAACACAATAGGTGAAACCGAATTCACCATCAACAACAAATCATTGCCGTCTGAGTACGTACGTTTAGTTAAACCAATGTAATAATGGTCATTCTCTTTTTCACTATATACATGGTGAGAATCCTCTTGATATATTTCATCATACTCCCAATCATTAAATTCTACTTGAAATTCTTCAAACACACTATCAGAATCACTACTATATTCATTATCTGTCCCACTGATGGATGAAATTTCAGAACCATTTAAATCATTCACAAAGACTATAGTTGAATCTGAATCAATACTGTCACTGTCACTGTCATTATACAAATCATAATTCACCATCTTAGATACATAAGTCGTTTATTTTATTTATTAGTAAATCATGCGACAACTAATCAATTTTTTGTCTATTTACTATATATATGTCAACTTACAGTGCAACCGATAAAGATATACCGGTGCCTATAATTTCATCTGGTATTCAATTGGTCCCTAAGCCAGCTGAAAATCCACCAACAACAGGCTTAGGCGCAACATCAACCAAAGAAAAAATAGAAGTTAAGGTTAATCCAGTACAATATTATGTAAAGGCATCCTTTATGATTACATACATTTTATTATTAACAACCGCAACGATAACGTTTATAGAAGCAATGACAACCAAAATTGAGGCCGTCCGTCATATACTTAATTTAGAAACATGCGTTTCAGTAGTTGCTGGTTATTTCTATTCTATTTTTGTAACCCAAATAGAAGGCTACAGTAAAGAAGGTAAAGAAGTGGATTGGTCCGACATAACTAAAACACGCTACATAGATTGGACAATAACAACCCCCTTAATGATCCTTATTTTATGCATTGTAATGGGAAGCAATATTGGTGTGAAAGTAGGTCTTCGCGCTTTAGCTTTATTAATAGTATTAGATATTTCTATGTTGTGGTTTGCATATATGGGTGAAGCCAATATATTAAGTAGAGGCGTTGCTACCATACTTGGTTTCATTCCTTTTGTAATAATGTTTTATTTAATATATGCGTGGTTTATTGTACCCAAATATGTATTTGCTAATATGGCGTTATTTATAACATATGTTGTATTGTGGGCATTATATGGTCTAGTGTATTTATTACCAGAGACATATAAAAATATTACCATGAATGTGTTAGATTGTATTGCCAAATGTTTTGTAGGTATTGGATTATGGTTATATTATAGTAAAATGGTTGCGATTTATTGAAGGGAACCTACGGACCATTCTTTGTCCTTTGGAACCCTCCCTTTATACACCTTTTCTCATTTACACCCTTGAAGATTTAAAATGCGACAATGTACGTTTTATTTCTTTAGTATACTATATTTTTATAATACAAATAAAATATAGTAAAATGTCTGAAAAATTCGTGACAATTATTCTTGCAGAAGGATTAGGAAAATATTTTTTTCACAAGTAAATATAAGATACCAGTAAATGAGTAGATTAAATGAAATTTTAAAATATACAAAAGAGTTGTTTCCTTCTCCAGAATATGAGACATATATGCGTGGTGGCATTGTTGTAAAAGATAAAAATAATAAGACATGTACAAGATTTATGATTTATGGGACAACAATGGATATTGAGGAGATAGAAAAATGTGAACAAATGACCGGAACGGCGTCACTTTCAAAATTGTTAGAAATTTATAAAAAATTTCAGTTAACCAGTATAGATTTGCATGATGCTGCACAAATCCATGGTGAAAATTGCAGTTTTACGGTTTATTTGATGCAAATTTTAAGTACAGGAAACAGTTGGTATAATAAACATGGGTTTATTTCAGATGAATATGAAAAAGAACTTCTAAATAATTCTTCACTATTGGATTTCACTGTTCGTGACTTTGTAGAACAATATATGAAAAGAATTAATGTAAGCCAAACTTCAAAATTACAAGAATTTATGGAAGAAAAATTTATAAAAAATAGATTTGGCGTTTCTTTATCCGAAAAAAATCTTGTTATGGATGAAATTAATAGAATTCCAGAATTTTTGGATAGAAGCATTAAAGACGTAACTAGAGAAATTATTAGTACATATATGAAAAACGGTATTATAAATTGTACAGGTATTCCTATTTTGCGATGGTTTACATTTTTATTAATTATTGCCCAACAACTTGTGCTTTATAAACGTGACTTGACATATAATCCTCATGAAAAAGAAGAAATAGAGAGAAAAATACAGGGACCGAAAACAGGTGGAAAAAGGAAAAAAAAGACGGCAATACGCAAAACAAGAAAACATAAAACAAGAAAACGCATTATCTGAAATGTCCCATTCTAAATCTTCGTTGGTATAAAATGCTCATTAATTTATATAATTTTCGTTAAATTATATAAAAATATGTAATTTGTTAAATTAGTATAATGCTAAAAAAACATATAGTATTATTTGAAAGTAAACACTATGGGTGGATTGCTTATTCTACAACTGGAAGTGATGCTAAAAGAATATTAAGTGTAAACAACAAATATGATATTTTTTACATTTTTGACTGCGATATAGAGAAACAATATCCATATACCATGAAATTAAAATCACCACTAAATAACAATTACGATTGTAAAAAAATAAACAAATATAAAGAAGAAAATTTTGAAGAAAAAGATAAATACATTACAATTAGTTATGAAACGGTAGATGAAGGTATTTGTTTTGATGTAAAACATTTTTGAATGGGCGTTTTACACCTTTGGACATTTAAATCGCCGAAAATTCGGCGATTTATCAGTCTCAAAGGCAACGTTACCTAGGACATTTTCAATGTCCGAAGGTGTAAATGAGAAAAGGTGTAAAATATAACAATGAAAGGAGGGGGGTAAGGGGGTCAGAAACCACGTAGTGGTTTCAACCTTATGTCGCTTTGCGACATTGAGGAACCGACCCGCGCAGCTTTTAGGTTCCCCCACTTTATACATAGAGACTCTGCGACGTCAATACATATTTCAACACCATCCCCTCAATTTGGTTCAATTTATACATTAAATCAATTGCACCAAGTGTTTCACATACATTCATTAACTCTTTGGCCACAGTAACAATCTTCATCATTGCTTTTGTAAAATCGCCGATGGATATTTCCTTTTCACTTATAACACATTGAATAAAATACTTACATTCTTCCTCGGTCTGACAATCGCACCAATTCATTGAATAGTCTACCATATCAAATATCAATGCGCTTTCGTATTTGATTCCTGTTCGCAAATCCAATCCATTTTCAATAGATTCATAATTTTTATAAAAACCAACCATATCATGTATCATCTGTTTCAACTGTTTATCTTCGGTAATAGGAATACTGTATCTTTGGTCACTAGGAATCTTAACGTCAGTAAAACATGAGAACAGTCCAACCAATTGTTTAGGTCCAAAATCTGCGAAATATGCACTATCACACATCTTTTTAGAAATGGGTAATGGATGGACCTCGGCAATATTAGCAGCAATATTACCTAGAGCAGTCAAGTCATAAATTTCGTCACCCAAATGATTAATAAACCCGTCGTCAACCAAAATTTTACATATATTTTTAGTTTGTGAAAACAGATACTGTTCCATATATTCAATAGACTCCTTTATTTTATGATATTCCATGTCCATATCTCGGAGTTCATTTACTTTCTTAACGTCTTCTAAAAGAGTGCGGTTTTCATTACGCATTTTTTCCATTTCACGCTCGGTTTCCTTACGTTTTTTATTAACAACATGTTTGTAAACCGTTTCCAATTCAATATATCTATCACAAACTTCCTTAGGTGTCTTACTCATTGTAATAGTATCCATCTTTTTATTGAGTTTATTAGTCAACTCATCTATCTCTGTTTTGTCTGCATTAATTGCTTTTGCAATTTCTTGTGTAATCATACTCTTCTCAGAGAACTTATGAAAACTACTAGTCTGGCCATTCTTCAATAAGTTCAGGATCAGTCCATACGAAATATGGAACTTAGATACTAGCTTTTGTGGCACACCACCCAACATAGTCTTATAATCATTCAGTGTCGGCACATTGAATAGGTTATTGCAATGGACGACGTGACCAACTGTATCAATTCCACGGCGACCTGCTCTGCCAGCCATCTGCGTATATTCATGGGCCATCAAATAACGTTCACCGTTACCATCAAACTTGGTCAGACTAGTGAATATGGCAGTTCGGATAGGACAATCAAGACCAATTGCAAAAGACTCTGTAGCAAAGAGCAATTTAATATACTTTTTGGAAATCATCAGCTCCACGATCTCACGCAAAATCGGAATCATACCTGAATGGTGAATACCGATCCCCTTTTCCAACAAACTCACTACCTGATTATATTCAGGTAACTGCAAATATTCTTGATAATTTGGAAGCTTCCTAACAATCTGTTCACATTCTCTGCGAACAGTATATCCTACTTTACTATCATCTTCTAACAGTGGAACAGTAATGTCTTTGGCAGATAGTTCAACATGTTTACGCGAAAATACGAACGCAATAGCGGGGAGCATGTCGTGGTCACGAAGAAAGAGTGATAGTTGATTCAAAACGTTTTTACGTTTCATGTCCACGTAATTATTGTCTAGAAGTTCACGGACTTTTACAATGTTGCGATAGTCAGAATCCTGGAACCCACCTTTATGGTCTTGCAATGGAATCAATTTATTTGTTGTATTACGAATATAATGTTGAGTGGCCTTGTCTCGGACTACTTTGAAAATGGCTTCGGTAGTAGTTAGGAAACCATAATGGGATAGAGGTACAACACGGTGATTTGTGCTAGCAAGATAGACCTGTTTGTCAGTTTGTCCACGCTCACACCATTCTGCAAAACCAGCGGGATTATCTATTGTTGCTGAAAGCATTACCATTTGGATATGGGGAGGAAGCATCAAAATTGTCTTCTCCCACACTTGACCACGCTCTTTATCATTAATATAATGCACTTCATCAAAGACAACACATCTCAAATCCTTTTGAACGTCTATCTGAAACTGAAGCCCTTCTTGGTTTGAAGCAGAAGCATCTTTGTTGCATACAAATAAATAATTCATGAGAATCTCGGTAGTCATAATAAGAACATCCGCATCAGGATTGGTCTTAATATCACCAGTCAACAATCCAAACGAAATCTCAGGATACTTCTTTGTAAATTCATAATATTTTTGATTAGAAAGAGCCTTGATAGGACTGGTATAAATCACCTTTTTCCCAAGACTAGTGAAATGCTGGATCGCAAATTCTGCTGGAAGAGTTTTGCCGCTTCCTGTATGCGCAGTAACCAAAACATGATGTCCTTCAATGATAGCTTCAAGTGCATGCTTTTGGAAAGGGCTAAGAGGGTACGGGAAACTATTAAAATAAGTTGCATATTTCTCATCTTGATCCGTAGGGTATTCATCGGAGCAAATTTTAACCATGACGCTAACGTGTTATTTATAAATAGATACGTTTATTCTATTTATAAATCAATTTTTTTGAAAGGAACTGATGGTTTCCTTTTTAACCTTCCTTTTATAATGGTTCTTTACTATCATTCTCTAATCGCCTATAATGAATACATTCTTCACAAGTATAATAAGAAACAACCACACTAGCCATAAGACAAAAGCATAATCCAATACAATCGCACATACAAAGAATGGAAAGAATTGGCGACTTATAATATTACATTATTATAAATCTCTAAATCAAATGCTATTCATATATCCAGTGGATTACAGTTGTAAATAAAAAATTACAGTACTGCATTATTAGTACTCTTTAATAAGTGCAATTTTGGCACTATGGTCTTGCGTATTAAACGCCGAGTTTTGGTGCACCCTATGTTTCACTAGTACATCCTCAAAATTATAAAACCGTTTATTGGCCCTACGCAACCTGACCCATAGCTCATAATCTTCCACTCCAGCAAACTCCTCTTTCCAATGCGCAAGTTCCTTTCTCAAGACAGCACTGCTATTAATTACAGGATTCACCAATTTAAAATTAAAATCACTGAAGTCGCCATCAGGAATTTGAGGAATGACACCCTCCAAGTTCTCAAAATAAACACACTTTGTTCCAACAACATCATATTGGTTTTTACGCACTAATTCGGCTTGAACCGCCAACTTAGTGGGGAGCCAAATATCATCTACATCCAAAATCGCAACATAATCATACTTGCATAATGGAATAATAGCATTCAATGTATTGGCCTTGCCTTTTATATCATTAAGGTCATAAACACGGATACGTTCATCTATGCTCGCATAGTCTTTCGCAATTTTAAATACGAATGAATCTGACTCATGCCCATTTACTGCTATAATTAGTTCCCATTCATGGAACGTTTGGTCTAAAACCGACTGAACAGATTCGCTGATGTATTCTATACCATTATATACGGGCATTAAAATGCTAATCATTTTACGTAAATATATACAACATTGTTGTATATCTTTATTTGATTTTGCGAATAAAGATTATTATTATGGCATGATTACACTTTCATCAAACGGATTTTGGCTTAATCTGACTACATTGATATTGTCATAACAGAATTTGCCTATTTGTAAAGTTAAATACGTTCTATGGTCAACGACATTAAATTCTTTATTATTGTAATATAAAAATCCCCGAGATAATCTATCTTTATAATGAGTAAGAAACATATTTACCTCCTTATCGTTATGTAAAAAAATCCGATGAATCATGAAATAATCTTGTGAATTCATCAATAAATTGGACTCGCAATCGTATAAATTTTCTTCTTTCAAATTATGACCAATGTCCAATAATACGGGCAAATGCTCATCAAGTGCCCAACTTAAAACTACTCTTTGTAACATATATATTGCATATTTACGTAAAAGTATTTATATTGTTTTACAACAATAACCTCTGAAATAGAAACCAATTATCATACCGCCCATCTTCTTCCTTACACAGTGCAAATTTATCCAAGTCCGATAACACACAATCCACTAAAATAATTTGGTCGTCTTTCACTAAATAGCCATTCTTAAAATATAATGCAAGTTTTTGGTCCATTGTATTGCGCCACCATTCTACCCGAGATTTATGACAAATAAAAAATCCACCAGCAATAGAAACTTGATGTGCAGGAATTGGTGTTTCTGGCAATCCATGTTGATTTTTATTATTAATAATATTCATAAGCGCGCCCATATATTCTGGATTGTTGTTTACACATGCATAATATATTTTTGCAGGGTCTAGTCCAGAAATTTTATCGGGGTAAGGCCAATTTACCAACTGTTCCCGAGTCAAATCATTGGGTCGTCCACGAAAATACCCAATATCACACCAGCCATAAAAATCCGTATCAAAATATTTATTTCTCATTGTCTGATAAACAAAATGTATTTTCTCGGACCACAACATATTTAACTTCCAGTCCACACGATCGCGTAACAAATCATTCCTATGATGGTTTAATATCCAATCTTCGCGATATTTATAGGTATAAAATTGGTTATGTGGTTTTATAATGATTTTAATACGATGATTATCGTCATATTTTTCCAGGATTTTGAATCCTTCATAATCACAATAGACTACCAAATTATAATTGTTAACATTAGAAAGAATATTGTCTATCCATTGGTAATATACAGAGGGGTCAAATTTGGCTTTAAAATTATACCAACAGGTGGAGAAAGTAATGGACATTATATATATTTATAAATAATGTTTTTAAACCTTTGTAACAATAGTTTTTAGACAGACGAAACCGAAGGACTAACGGTTTTTTTAGTTTTATTCTTTAATTTTAATTCTTTTATTGCTCTTACTGACAATTTTTTACCCTTTTTCTTAGTAGCGCTTTTCATTCTAGAACAAACGAAATTCATATTACGAAAATATCCAGGTTTACATTTTCTAGATAATTTTTTCTTATTTGGATTGTATTCCAAGTTCATCATATTTTTTATTTTTGAACCATAAAGCGCATTTACTACTTTATGCATTTCACGAACAGTCATAGTATCACGTGACAATTTTTTATCAACAGTATTTCTTAAGAATAGTCCGAGAGCAAATCTAAATGAGCGATTTTCAACAAGTATCTCATCATCAGTTAAATCAAAAGTTGTAGAAAAAGTATCTATCTTTTCTTCTTTTAACCAATCGCTGTCATGTTTTTCGTGTTGTTTCTCAAAATGTTTAAAATATGAAGTGAAAGAGTACATTGGGTCGCCATAGTTTTTATCAGATTGCTCAAGATCTGTATTTACAGGGTCTCCGTATTTAAATTCACCGTCTTCATTAAGGTCTGTGTCAACCATTTCCCTATTTTCATAAAGCCTATTTACTATTTCGGGTTGGCACAATATTTTATGTAGTTCATTGGGGTCTTTAATTCCATAGTGTTGCGCTATCATTTCCTTTGCTTTTTTATATAATTCATAATTTGAATGTCTAGACGCAAATCCTAAGAAGTCTTTTAAATAGTTTTCTTCTTCTTTTTCTTCATTGTCTTCTTCTTTTTCTTCTTCTTTTGTGCTTTTTCTATAAGTGATAACTCCGCTATTGTCAATATAATAAAATAACTTATAAAAAATTAAGAAAAAATACGCCTTTATTTGTTTCCAAGTATTTGTATTAAAATCTATTTTTTTTTCAAGTGACTCGTTATAGTTCGTAAATAAATCGTCAACGACCCCCTCAATTAAATCCATATTTTCAAGGTCTATTATTTGAGATTGAATAGCTGAATTACCACGAGTTATATTTGGGTCTGACGTATCTAATATTTCACGCATTATTTCAATAAGGTCTAACGCTTTGCACCGTAATGTCATTTGAGGCACAAAATCCACATCACCTATTGTTTTTAACTTCATAGTATTCACATCATCGTATGTGTCCATGTAAAATAAATTAGTATTTGGCTTACGATATAAACATCGGCTATCTTCAATGTTACCAATAGGTGTATACATACGTTTGGCATTATCATTAATCATTAAGGTTCCTGTAATTGTTTTTAAATCAGCCAAATGGTCAATAATGCGCGAGCATGCGTCAACGAATGTGTCTATAATAACGTTGGGGTTTTCTTTTTTCGGATTATAATAAGTTACAACATACTCAACACCAGGAAAAGTTTTGCATGAATCGGTTATGTCTTCCGAGAATTTTAAATCTAATTCTTTACCATGCTTTGTTTTGAAAACAAACATATCATTTTTGGGTATAGTTAATTTTTTGCATAAGTCGTTTACCATTTCACCGAAGTCACCGTCTCCTATGTCATTTGTTACGTTAAATTTAATTGATTTTTTATTATCGGTTTTACGGTTTTCATAAAAATATTCTAAATAAGATTCGTTTTCATGTTTTGCTAGTTTATCTAACATGGTCTCTTCTTTTTCAGCTTCATATTCTTCCTGAAAAGCTTCCATAAATTCTCTTTCCTCTTCGTCCATATCTTCTTCTTTAACACTTTCATTAAGATTAAGTTTTTTTTCCTGTCCTATAGGAATGCGAACTAATAAATAATTGTTGTCAACCTCAGTAATACTTTTCAATTTCATCTTATCTTTCAATACTCTTAATGCCAAATCTGAATTAATAAGCGAATGTTTGTTTTTATGCAACGACAATTTTGTTATATCATGTGTTTCAAATTCATATCCAATACTTAATATTTTTTTAAATGTTTTGTCTGATATTAAACTTCCACCTAAAAACATATCTATACATTAAAAAGATAAATAATTCTATGGGGAACCGTAGGTTCCCCCCCCCTCCCTTTTGTTTGTACATATTGTTATTTGTTTCATAGCATTTTAACTAATTATATTTTTAATGAAAAAGTATCAAGGTACAAAAAGGGGGGGTAAGGGGAAAAGAATGGTCCGTAAAAGCTTTGCGGGTCGGTTCCTTAATGGCGCGTTGCGCCATAAGGTTGAAACCACGTAGTGGTTTCTGACCCCCTGTTAGTAGCTCCAATGAATTTCAAATATAGAAATATAAGGTGATTTAGCGTCCATCCACTCCAAAAACTCTTTGAAATCATTATGGTTTGTTTCATTCCAATAATCATCATCCAATAGTTCATTCTCTATTTTAACAGCATTCCAATCTGGATAGAAATGCAGAAAGTCTTTTGGACGTGCAGTGAACATATCACCATTAAAATTTTTAATATATGATTTAAACTGATTACCTCGCTGTTCAATATATTCAAGATATTTCTCTGGAATTTTAAATTCCTCTGGGTCATATGTTTTTTTATCTAGAAATCCTTGGTTAATAAAATTCACATACGGCATTCCTGTTTTCTCATCAATGCTTAATGTGAAACTAATTGTTAGGTCAAACCCCATGATAATCCTTTACTTTTACTTTTTTAAATATTCGTATCAATTAATTGCGTTATTCAATTTTTCAAGAGTGTAATTGCTGAGCGGATTGATTTCTTTTGATAGCGTTTCTAGAATCCATTTGTTGTTGTTGTTGTTGTAATCTTAAAGATTCCATTGTTGTTACAATAGATTTATTCATATACATAAATGTACAAGTGTTTGTAGTGAATGTTTGCGCTGAGCTAAAACATTTTCCATTTCCACAAACAATAAGAATATTTTCCCTTTGCGGCATTTTTTTAATAAAGACAAAGAAACGTATGGCGACATCAATTTTTTTATATTCAGATACTATATATTTTAGACGAAATGGATTTGCAAAATAGAGATGATAAAATATTAGGTGTTCCTATTGGTGTATATTATGGACAAAATGAAAGAGTAGATGAATTAAATAATAGAATGGGAACTAGACATTTTCCAGATTCGCCCTTACAACCTAATTTTGACCCACGCTCTCTCCCTACAAAATATTCAAAATTCCCAATTATTAATCGCCGTAAAACTATGAATGAGCCAGTTGTACCTTATTTGGATTATAACCAAACCGTAAATTTCAATCCTGGAACTCATCGCGCTCCTCCTTCTGGTTTCCTCAACAATATAGACACAGAGACTATTTTAAGAAACCAAGCATTTGCATTGCAACGTGGTGGTGAGCAGGGTGTTTACATACCATCTAGTCAAAGTGAATTGTATAATTTACACATACCTAAGGGTAGTCAAAATGAAGAACAACCTCACCCTGACCTTTTCAAGAAGACAATACTAGACCAGAGACCACATCCTAATCTTCAGGGAAACGTCATTGGTCGTGAGAGATTCTTTAATCATACTCGCACACAATTGCGTGGATTAGATAACTAAGAAAAGTACATTAAGAATATATATAATAATACTATATATGCTTAAGTATCTAACAAATATAGTAACAACAAGTAATCCGAATTTATTTTATTTGCAACTTTTATTGATTTTAGCAATAGTTTTTTTATTAATATATCTATACAAAGTTAGCGAATCACCATATGCCAAAAAACGCAGACAGCAAGAAGGATTTACACAAGAACAACCGTACGTGTTAAAACAAAATCAAAATATATATGACGACTTTTATGCAGAACTTTACGATGGTGTGAACAACCGTGACAAAATATGTCAACGTGAGCTCTTCCAAGTCATTAAAATGACTGAGGCCACAACGGCTAATAGTGTATTTTTAGAAGTTGGGTCTGCTACTGGAACAGTTTTAAAACAATTGGCTAACGCAGGATATACTGCATATGGTATAGATAAATCTGAAGCAATGGTAACACATACTGAGTCCAAATATCCTGATTTGAATGTCAAATCAGCAGATATCTTAGACCCGATGACTTATGAAAATAGCGTGTTTACACATGTATTATGTTTGAATTTTACTATTTATGAATTTGAGAATAAGCGCCAGTTTTTCAGTAACTGTTATTATTGGATGAAACCAAATAGCTATTTGATAGTGCATTTAGTAAACCCGACAAAATTCAGCACCAGAAAGTATTTGAAATTTAAAGGGTTTACAAGCAGACTTTTTGAGAATCTTTTACCAGAGACGCAATCAGAGCCCAGAGAGACAGAAATGCATGCCGAATTTGAGGATTGTAAATATCATGAGAAATATGAGACAGCGGTGGATAAAAAAACAGTTACGTTCACACAAGTTTTTACAGATAAAGTAACTAAGAATATCAGACAAAATGAACAGACGTTAAATATGGAAACTATAGACGAAGTTCTGGATGTTGCCAAGAAGTGTGGATTTATTGTTCATGCAAAGACATCTATGAAAGGATGTAATGGAGATGCTAATCAATATTTGTATGTTTTGGAACGCACCATGTAAAAAATGTCATTTGTGAAGATAGATAAAGAGATTGTGATAAAATTAATAATGAAAATTTTATCACTAGGACTATTAATTCTTATTTCTAATACTGAATCTACCAGAATAGTACCAAGAAAATTATGCAAAGATTGTAAATATTTTATAGCCCATAAAAAAGAATGTGCATTATTTGGAGATACGGATTTAGTAAATGGTAAACATGACTATAATTATGCTAAGAACGCAAGAAACAATGAGAACAAATGTGGTGAAGAGGCAAAGTTTTTTGAAGAGAACAATAATAAAATTATGACGGTTCCTTATTATTTTATTTTGAATACTGTAACGTATTGGCCACTAACGCCAGTAATAGCTTTATTTTTCATTTATATAAATGCATTGTACAAATTTACACATCCTGAATAAAAAATGTTTTAGTAGGGTTCGGAGGGAACCCCATGTTCCCTTCTCAAAATATATTAAATAATAATACATGATTGAATATATTTTATTAACAATATCGTTAACATATATCACAATTTATGCATATATTAAACTATCATTTCCTTTTTGGAATAATCAACCAGTTTTCCACACGTATGATTACTGGCGTTTTTTCTACTATACGCCATTTGTAGTGTATAAATATCGTCCTATGAAAACCAAATTCTGCGAATTCAACCAAATCAAAACCTATCAATATTTGGATTCAACCGTGCAACAACGCAAGGATATATGTCAACTCTTGCAATCCAATTATATATTGAATGACCGCATATTGATAACCACAACAGCTAAAGATTTAGACGCAGAATATACAGGACATAGTGAGCCCGCATTTTTATCTATTTACAGTGAGAAAAAATATGAATTTACAAACACAGACCCCACGTTTGCAGAACAATATAACGATATCACAACTGCATTAAAGCCTATCGGTTGTGTTCTTTCAAAACCATTGCACTTTTATTATAGAGAATCACTACAACATAACACATACACGGAAGCACCAATATACTATATAGATGTTATCTGCGCCAAACGTGACCTAGACCAAAAGAAACTAAACCGCCAACTATTACAAACCCACGAATATAACCAGCGGTTTAAAAACCCCAATGTACTCTGTTCGCTCATTAAAAAGGAAATAGATTTATTTGATGGGGTAATACCGTTACTAGAGTACAACACCTATGTGTTTTATTTACGCAATTTGACTTTTCCGCCATTACCTGCCCATTTCCACATTACACACATAGATATAGAACATACAGATATATTAACGGATTTTTTATATGAGCAAACGCACTTTGACCTAGCATTGTCAAAAAAACATTTTGATATCATGGTTTTATCAGACATGGGGAATTTGATTGCACTTATTAAACAGAATTTGTTATGTGCATATTGTTTGAGAAAAGGCTCACATATTTATGGGTTTTATTTTTTGAAGGATGCAAAAATGCAGTATGAAGACATTGACGGAGATACATTGCAATTGGTTGGAAGTGTTATGAATTGTGATAGCGTCAAGTTATTTTACGATGGATTATTACATAGCATGCATGATATTGTAAAGAAAAAAAAGAGAAACTTGTCTCAATACAAGATGTTGTTATTTGAGGCAATTGGCGACAACACGATATTGTTACAATTGTGGCGTGAGAGAAACACACCAGTTTTTACGAATAAAACCGCATATTATACGTTTAATTTAATTTATCCAAGGTCACCATTACTGGCCGAAAGGTGCTTTGTTTTATAATCTATAATAAAATTAATAAAAAAAGGAGGGATTAGAAGGGCAAAGAATGGTCCATTGGTTCACTTCAGAAAAATTGAATTATAATGAATCAATAAATTGATAATAACATCAAAGTAATGTCACTATTAAGCAAACTATTACACTTTGTACTTTTGACATCTCAAAAATACAACATAGATGAATCGCATGGACTTTCGCATAGTATGAACGTTCTACGATTCGCCAGTGAAATATACGAAACAGAAGTAGTAAAACATCCCATATTAAAACAGCATGAGAAAATAATTTATGTTTCAGCAACACTGCACGATATGTGTGATAAAAAATACATGGACCAATCTGAAGGCATCAGAGAAATAGAAGAGTTTCTAAAAGAAAATATGCTTACTCCTACAGAGATTAATGTTGTTAAAATGATAATGTCAACTATGTCATATTCAACTGTAAAAAAAGAGGGATTTCCAAATTTAGGACCTTACCGGCGGGCGTATCATATTGTTAGAGAAGCTGATTTACTAAGCGCATATGATTTTGACCGGTGTATGATTTATAATATGCATCGGAAGCATGGAGATTTTGACGAAGCATTTAAAGAGGCATCTCATTTATTTGATATTCGCGTATTAAAACATAATGAAGATTGTCTCTTTGTTAATGAATATTCTAGACAGAAATCATTGGAACTGGAAGGACAATCTTTGAATCAAATTGCGACGTGGAAGAGGCTAGTAAAAAACCCTTTGTTAATGTAAATATTGTATTATATTATATTATATTATTTTTTTTAGCGTAAAAAATTGATTAAAAACATTGGTAAAACAAGATAAAGAAATTCCGTGTTATTTTCCTAGTCACAGTTACTCAGCAAAAATGTCCGCCATGATTCAGGCACTTGATTCCTTTACGCCTTTGCCAGCGATAGCACCTTTACCTTTGCCAGCGATAGCACCTTTGCGCATCGGTGAGAATGGTCACGCCGAACTAGATTGGCAAAGGGACGGGTCCAAGGATCTGCAGGAGAAGATTGTCCAGTTTGATTTCCAGTGCGTGCGCACTGACGCCACCGGTGTAGCTAAGCTCGCTATCGTTCTGGACGACCTTCTACAAGAGCTAAGTTCGTCTACTAACTCTGACAAAAACGAGCTTTTGGTTACCCTCTACAAGATCATCGGCAAGACGCGGGACATCAATGGTGGCAAGGGTGAGTATACACTCTCCTACATGATGATATTGGTTTGGTACAAGCACTACCCATCTCTTGCGTTGTCTGCTCTGCAGTTCTTCGTCATAGACCCCAAGGATATTTCCGCAACTTTTGATTCGCAGGAGCCATATGGTTCTTGGAAGGACATTAAATACTTCTGTAAGTACCTTCTTGACAATGGCGGTAACACTCAGCATGATCTGTTCATAGCATGTGTTGATGGCATCAACACTAATATTCGTATAGATGATGAAACGTACAACTCAGCAGAGTCAAAGAAGAATCTCACATTGGTTTCAAAGTGGGCACCTCGTGAGGGTTCCAAGAAGTTCGGCTTCATGTACGACGCACTTGCAACAGATTACTTCCCCCAGTATATGTCCAGCGCCAAGACCGATATATCCAAGGTTAAAGCATTGAATAAGTGTCGCGCTCAGTATCGTATGCTATGCAGTAAGCTGAATCGCCACCTGGATACTGTTCAGATTAAGCAGTGTGGCAAGAACTGGGCCAGTATTGAGCATGCCAAGACCACATCTATTACGATGGCAAAGCAGCGCAAGGCCTTCTTGAATAAGAAGGCTGGAAACAGCGATCAACGCACAGAGGACCCTGACCGTATTGAGTGTGCAGAGAATCTCCGGGCTCATCTGGAGAGCCTGAAGAAGGAGGGTAAGGAGGTCAAGGGTAAGCACGTGGCGCTTCCCGATTTTACCAAGCAGGCATTGGATCTGTCGGTTTTTAGTTACAATCAAAGCAAGCCTGGACACATCATTAGAAAGAGTGAGGAGGCAGATATTCTTAACTCACAGTGGCGCGACAACAGTAACAAAAAGAATGCGAACGGTCTTGGTCCCATGGTCGCAATGTGTGACCTATCTGGCTCTATGTCTGGGGACCCCTTGGCTGCTGCGATTGCTCTTAGTTGCCGTGTCGCTGAGAAGTCGGTATTAGGGCGCCGTGTCATGACCTTCTCTACTGAGCCTTCGTGGATTAACTTGGATGAGAAGACCGACTTTACTGACATGGTTATGGAGATTATTGCTAACAATAGTAATGCTGGTTTTAATACCGACTTCTACAAGGCACTTGACTTGATTCTAAGCGCAATTGAGCAACATCGGGTTCCTCCAACCGATGTGGAGAACATGGTTCTTGCGATCTTCTCGGATATGCAGATTGACGATTGCCTCTGTTTCCGGCCTGGTTCCACTAGTTACATTCATACTGAGCAGCAGACGGAGCAGGCATACCATAAGTGGTCGGTCATGCATGAGCAAATCAAGACCAAGTACGCTGAGGTAGGTATGCGAATGTATGGGCAGCCTCTGAACCCTCCGCACATCCTCTTCTGGAACTTGAGGAAGACCAATGGTTTCCCCACTATGTCTACTGAGGCTGGTTGTTCTATGATGAGTGGGTTTGACCCGACCATCTTGAACATGTTCTGTGAGATGGGTATGGAGGCGCTGAAGGAGATGACACCTTACAAGACTCTGCTCAACCTTCTGGACAATCCTCGGTATCTGCCAATGGAGACAGTTATTCGTTCGGCACTTGTAATCACGTAAGAGTGTAAGCATGTAAACAATTTGTAAAATGTTTTATAAAAATAATATAAAGAATAATCGTTATATATATTAAGTCAGAACCTAGCACCCATTTGTCCAGTACAAAAAAATGGTTCATACAGCAAAACACTTTAAAAAATATTTAGGACGTAGGCGGTTGAGGGTCAATTGTACCAGGACCCAAGAATAAAGGTAAAAATGAAAATAGTATCGGACAGCAATAAAATAAACCAATGTTTTTATTATAAAAACAGCCAGCTAATCTTCAAACATTGAAAATATGTAAGAAATTAGTAAACGTTAAAAACCGATACTAGCATTAAAACATTACCCGCTTAAAACATTACCCGCTCAAAATATAACCCATTCAAAAAATTTACATATTTTTTATGAAAAATTCAAAAACTTTTTCATCAAAACATCATCTAATATATTTTCCAGACCTAGAAAATGAATCCACCACAAAAATAATAAATACACCCAAAAAAGTATACAGAATAAATTCCTCGGTGATATTGTTTGTTTTTTCATGGCTCTGTTCCTCCAATAGGTGCACCATATAGTTTATTTTTTCCATCAATTTACTATCACTAGACCCTTGGTTAATACCCATATTCGCATAATATGGTTTGTTTTCTAATTGCTGAGGAGGTTCATAACTACGTTGATAATTGCTTAAACTGGCTGAACCACTGTTGTTCGCACCATAGTTTCCAGCACTCTTCATATCATTAGATGCTTGCAAATAAGAGGGTATATTGGCAACATAAGGTTTTGATTCTGTATTATCACTATTATCTTTTTTCACATTTAATGATGGTGGCGATATAGGTGCGAAACTACCCATTTTGTTATCAGCTGGCTGAATATCAGAAGAAGTCATCTTGTTTAATAATTCGTTTACCCGAATATTACGTTTCTCTAAAGATTCTTGATGATCATCAATATTACTAGGTTGCATTTTATTTAAATTTTCGGTTTCGCCTTGATAATCAACTTCGCCTACACCATCTGGTCTTAATTTAACAGTCTTTCTCAAATTCATACTAGATTGTCGTTTTTTAGGAGTATCTTCATTTGTCCATGTAGATGCGGATGTTACTAAAGAAGACATTTTTATATTACAGTTTACTTAAAAAATCAATAGATTTTATTTTTACGCCCTTTCAACAATAAATTCTATTAAAATGTGGTATTTGTTTTTCCAATAAAATAGCAGTATTATATAAATAATATGATATACACAGTAGCTCAATTCATTCCAATTCTTGTTTTGTTTTTATTAATTTCATATTTTAAAGAGATTGCCAAATTTAGCAATACAGTTTTAGGGAAATTATTAGCAATATGCATTATTGTATTTTATACATTTCTTGATAAGTTATTAGGTGCACTTGTTTGTCTTATGTTAATCTTCTATTACCAGTCAGACACGGTTGAAACTATGCTAAACATGGACAACGATTTGACTGATTCCAATGATTTGACCGATTCCAATGATTTAGAAATTAATCAGCATATGACAGAAGACCATGTAGACGATTATGTTTACTTTGATAAGGATAACCAGAAGAAAAAAGAGGGAATGGTGAATTACGAGAGTGGTGGCAATAAAGATATATTAATTACGAATGATAAAATGCAAAATGAGTTTAGAAAAAATAACTGTGTCAATGGAGAGCTTACAAATAAAGGGGTGTCAGTGAATTATGAGATGACAGAGCATGTTTTTCCTGAGGTTAAATTTAGAAGAGGGTTCTGTAATCCATGTTTAAAAGACTGCGAATTTTCTATTATAGAACAAAAATTAGCATTGGAAGACAAGTTGAGGATACCTTTACAAATAAAATAATGTAGACATTGGCAGGTCTCTAGAAAAATATCCGGATTAAGTATAATGGGTAAGAAAAATAGACAAGAGAAACAACCACAAAGTAAGAATATATTAACACAGTTATTTAGTTATCTACACAACAATATTCAGGCAATAAACAACAGTAAAATCTTCGCTGGATTAATGATTATAACATTAAATATTGTGTCTAAATTCGCCAATTTTAAATTAAGTAAAACATTAGAATCTTACTTCAAATTTACCTTTAGCAGACAGGTCCTAGTTTTTGCAATTGCATGGATGGGTACTCGCGATATTTACATTGCTCTAATCATGACTATTCTTTTTGTTATTTTTACAGAATATCTGTTCCATGAAGAAAGCAGTTTTTTCGTATTATCCGAGGAATTCAAGGACTATCATATTAGTATGTTAGATAACGAAACTAACAATACAAACATAACAGAAGAAGATGTTAAAAAGGCCAAGGCCGTTTTAGAACGTGCAAAACAATTAAAAATGATTTCAGATGATAATGATTTTAAGAGTTATACTTTTTAATCCGATAACAATAATGTTTATGAAAGAAACATTATTATTAGTAAACAATTATAATATTCGCATTATATAGATAGATTATGTCAATACAAATAGACCCGAAACAATTAAAAATTACTTTAGACACGAATATACCTATTGGAAATAACTATGAGAAAGATATTTTAACATTTGGTACATTAATAAGTGACAAATTAAAAGAAGTTCGTATAACACCTACCCAATATCCATACTTTACATATCAGGTAAAATATGACGAATCAGTTCTTGGTTTTTATGCTTATGATGAGGTAGTGAAAACGTTTTTTAAAAAAGAGTTATTTTTAAATAGGCTGTGCAATAGCAGTGATATTATAAAAGCGGAAGAAAACGAGAGCGACCCTAATGTATTAAAAAAGAGAAGAGAAAACATGGATAATAACGTTATGTTAATGCTTAAATATTTATTGCCTACAAAATGGCCTGTGGTGAATAATCATTTTAGTTCATACGACATGTTCAAGATGAAAGACCCTATGAATACTTTATTCTTTAACCCATTTCTTACTAGAAATTATGTTAATTTAAAATTATCAAGTGGGGCTTATAGCTTAAAAAAGGTAGTATGGTTGAATGACATTATTAATTTGGTTGACATTAACACTCTAGAAAATATTAATACACTAGCAGCTAATTATTCAAACAATGATCTAATTAAAAACAGAGATACTCATGATGAATTGATGGGTAAAATAAAAGAATGTTATGAAAAAAAATGTGATATTAGCGAATTAACGTATCTTGGAATGCTTATAAGAAGTGACCCATATGAAATAGTTGTAGACGTTGAATTATTTGAAGGTGAAATGAAAGACGGTGATGAGAAAGATGTTAAATGTCCATATTACAGTGATTATTTGGGTGAGCAATTAAAGGAAATAATGAGACCAAATAGGAACCCAGTTCGTGGAAAATTACCGAAAAAACCATTGTTTTCAATTACAAGCAAAATTTCAAAAAAAAAGGGTTTTGTAGAGAAAGAAGAGCTAGATGAAAAAACAAAGGCAAAACGTAAAGATGAAGATGCTGAGTATATTGAGGTTGATGAGGGAGAGCGAAAGAAATACGAACTTTATAGTAAGAAATTTTTTGAAGAGGAGCGCCAGGGAAAACTACAAGCAAAACTTAAAAAATACGATATCAACCCTAAGGGATTTTTTATCTATTTATCAGAAGATTTAACGCCTATTATTAAGTATATTAATTCTGAACAGCGAGAAAACCCCGGCAAGGATGATAAACCTAAAACAACAGAAACTTTGGAAGATTTTAATATAAAAGAAAAATTGGAGTTTCCTAACTTTTCAATAAACTCAAATCAAAGACCAGAGACCACTAAACCTCTAAATATAGACGAGTTCGTTGAAAAGAAAATAGCTCAATATTCAGAAAGGAAAAAAACAGATAGGTCGTTTAAAGAAAGGTTTGAGGAAGAGAAATTTAAACTAACATTGGCTAAAAAATTTGTTTACAGTATAGCGTCTCAAGCCAAAGCCCAATCCCCACCCCCACCTAAAAATATAGGTGGTAAAACACAAAAACGTCGTAGAATAAAAAAGAGATACACTAGAAGACGATATTGATATTGTTTATTTACTTCTTATAGAACTTGGCCTTTCCATCCTTGAATTCACCAATCTCATCACCAATCTCTTCGTCAGAATCAATCTTGTAAATCTTGCCATTTTCCTTGTTTGTTGTGTAATATGACTTGCCTGATACAGTAACTACAAATACTTCCTCAGCCTCCTCCTCACCAGCATCTTCAGCATCTTCAGCATCTTCAGCATCTTCAGCATCTTCAGCATCTTCAGCATCTTCCTCTTCCTCCTCCTCACCAGCATCTTCCTCTTCCTCTTCCTCACCAGCATCTTCCTCATCACCAGCTTGCGCAGCCTCCTCCTCACTAGCTTGCGCTTCCTCCTCACGAGCTTGCGCCTCACCTTCCTCTTCCTCTTCCTCACCAGCTTCCTCTTCCTCTTCCTCTTCCTCAGCTTCCTCTTCCTCTTCCTCCTCATCAATTTCATAAACAATATTAATCTTTTTGGTTTCGTTTTCAGGGGCTACAAATACAACTTCATCATCCTCTTCCAATGTTTCACATTGGACAGGAATACTATCCTCCCTTTCCTTTTTAATCTCTACCTTAATAGAAGGGCTGTAGCCTCGGCAATCACACCGAAACTCAGGAAGAGAATAAATCAAAGACTTCATAGACTTGTTCTCCTTTCTAAGCTTGGCATTTTTTCTCATAAGTTGCCGAACAATGGGCAAATTCAAAAGTGCGACGTAATTTTCCTCAATAGAACTCATGTTGTTAGATGCTATTCAACAATATAAAAATAAACGAATCAATTTTTTATATTGTTATCAAAAATTGTTTCAGATGGAAACCTCCGGTTTTCTCTACCATTTAATATGATTCCATTCACAAGGAAACATATCCTGAACATCATGTCCGGCTTTCGGACCAAACCAAGTATGCGGATAACAAACAAACTTGCCAGGACTATCGTTCAAATATCCTGCCCACCAACTGAATGAACTATTTGCGATAATATTATTATCACAGCAACTCATCAACAACAACTGTTTCCAATCTTCAATATTGTCATTAACTTTAACAAACTCAACCGCATCATATTTATAACGCAAACGTTGTATATGAGAATTCACAATATCATTATCCTCTTTTTCACAGAAATAAATAACACGATATGGCTTGGTAAACGGTCTGTACAATAAAATATTAAACATAGAATTCTCATAATATTCATATGGCATAATAGGGTGATAATCCTGCTTCTCTTTATAATCCCCCAAACGGAAATGCATTGAAATTGTAACATAGTTTGGGTCAAAATATTCGGAATATTGGGTTTTAATATCTTGTTGTTGTTTGTGTATATTTAAAAGTGCAATGATATGGTCTTTTTTATCCTCAAAATAATTATAACTTTGATAATAACCAAACAACATTACGTTCTGGTTTATCAACGGCACTTCTTTATAATGATGATGAGGCTCTCTATATTTTGGTAGTAGCATCAACTGTTCATTTGTATATTCTATATTATCATTTGAAGTGGTGGTTTTTTTTATTCCTGATAACAACGTATCCCAATAGGTTGGACGAGAGATACCAACGTCTAATGTCTCAGAATAAGGCAAAACCATCTTTCTACGATAACGTATACAATAAGCCATTGTTGTAAATACTTGGAACAGTTGGTTTCCTAAGCCACCCATCAAAAAACATGATACGATATTTGTATTTTCCATCTAACTTTATTGTTTTAATTAAACAATATAGTTTTATATTCTTTGTTAAAACATTATTGGCTTTATTGCGCTAAGCCAAAATTTTCTTTCATAATACTAGTCTTACTAGGACCCTTTTGTTTCTCACTTTGTTTCTTTACTTTATATACTCCATTTTGCACTGAACTTTTCCCTCCATAAATATTCATAATAAAATCTTCACTGTCTTCATGAAGTTCTGGTAAAATCCGCGTCATAGGTTTATCTATCACCAGCAACATATGCTCTGTCTTCAACAATTTTCTGTATTCTTGTATAGTTAGATTACCATAAAACTTATCTAATAAAAAGTATGGGTTAGGAGCGGGCTTAATATTCTTCTTAAAATCATAGATTTTGCTGTATATTTGATTCAATAAATGATACCGTTCAAATTTGGTAGAATCATCAATGTTCTCCTTCATTAAAAATGCCACAGCGCATTCTGGTCTACAAAAAGAGCCGTAACCGAACAATTGGCCGTCAATATCGTGTTTTGGTACATAACATGATGGATTATCATAGTCGTATGTGCACCAAAAACACGCGGATTTCTTATCTGGATTTGAATTTTTGTATAATTGTAATTTTAGTTTCTTTAATTTCATATTTACGTCTTTAATATTAATGTCATCATCTTCCTCTTTCTCACCTATTTCTATTTTTAAACTACAAGATTGACAAACATTTTTATTAATAATCTCTTCACCGTCACATTCATTATAAGCGAATTCTTTTTGCTCATTTTGCGCAGTTGCGCTAATTTCGTTAGATTTGTATTCTGCAAACATATTTGCGTTATTAGAATTGTATGTCATAATGGTTGGAGGAATAACTGGATTATAAGATAATGGGTCAGTAACAATTTGGTTTATTTGATTATTATGCTCGTTTAAATCTAACATAGAACACTTCAAATGTAAAATAACATTTGTTACAGGCTTTACGAATTCCTTCTTCTCTTGTGGTTTCTCAATAAGTTTACCACCCTTCGGCTTTCTACCACGCTTCTTCGTGGTTGGTTCGGTACATTGTACCTGTTGTTGTGATTGTACTATGGTTTCTTCTGGCTCCTCAATAATAATTGTAATGTTGTTAGATAAGACAGAAGTTTCCTTCTTCTTCCTTCCACGCTTTTTTTTAATCACTTCACTATCAGTACTCATTGACTACCAATTATTGTAAACAATGACTATTATTTTTTATATTGTTTAAAAAAACAAAAAATGGATATTATTTACATAATGTATAACATATTAATATTTTACATAGCTTCCAAAGCTATTTCAAAGTCAGTGAAAGGTATCTTTGTAAAATTTTCGGTTACGTAACAACTTCGGCAAAGAGGAACATAATTATTAACGCCAATAACTACTTGTGTTTTTTCACTTGTAATTCTGTGTGAGAATAGTGCGGGATTTTCGCATTGTTCACACTTGGATCTAAGTTTTGTTATCTTATCACTTAATGGCACCAAATCTAATATGGTACCGAACTTTTGCCGCTTGAAATCCCCATCTAGCCCACATATATAAACCGTCTTGTTTAGTTTTTCTACAAGATAAATTACAGATTCATATAGGTCCTCAAAGAACTGACCCTCATTGATTAAAACAACATCATATGAATTTATGTCATTAGAATTTATCGTGGCAAACAGTGTTTTACTAAACACACATGGTATCATAACTTGGTCATGCGAAGATAGCATTTTATCTCCATAACGGGTGTCTTCAGAATAATTAATTACGAATACATTATTCCCCTTTCTGGTGCATTGATTGTAAGTATTTATTAAATACGTAGTTTTTCCAGAGAACATTGGACCAAAGATAAGCTCTAAATACCCGCTCATTTTGATTGTAATAGTAAGATATATTTTATCCTCTAAATATTCATAATTTAAGTAATCAATTTTTTGAGATAAAAAATTGAACCACAATATAAGAAAAATAACAATAATAAAACACAGAGACAATGGGGTGCTTCAGCTGGATAGCGCAAGACACTAATGAACCAATTTACATTACTGGTTATCAAAAACCAGGATATGAACAACACACATACTATATGTGGGACAATAAAGGAAACTTGTGGAAGGAACCAGATTACGAAGGCTATGGAATGTTTGGCTCGAAAGACTATTACGTTCTTTTAGCCGAAATGAACCGCGTTTATGGCGAGGATGTTACCGAAGACCAAAAACGAAATGAAGGAATTGCGATTGAATTTGGTTCCAATCATGATGGAATAGTATTTCCAAATCTTACTGAGACTTCAATTTGGAAATGGAAGAACAAACAGCCAGTTTATCATAGTAACCAAGGATGTTATGAAGGTTATGAAGATGATGAATGATTTATATATAAATATAACCAAAATACATAAACACAAATCAAGAAACTAATTAAAAATGAGTGTTTCAAAACAAAGTATACCCTGGGTAGAAAAATATCGTCCCGTACAATTTGACGATATTGTTCTTGACCCTATTAACCGTAAGATATTCAAAAACATATTAGATAAGAATTATTTTCCGAACCTTCTTTTTTATGGTCCACCAGGAACCGGTAAGACAACAACCATTATCAATATGATTAACGAATATCAAAACAAATACAACCAGAAAAATAAGGGCACAGTAATTCATTTAAATGCCTCCGATGAGCGTGGAATAGATATTATCCGCAACCAAATATATCAGTTTGTGAAATCAAAGAACTTTTTTGATGTAGGTTTAAAATTTGTTATATTGGATGAAGTAGATTATATGACGAAAAATGCCCAACAAGCACTCAAATATCTTTTACAATCATCTAATTATAATGTACGTTTTTGTCTGATATGTAATTATATAAGCAAAATAGATGAGTCACTTAAAAACGAATTTATTTGCATACGTTTTAATCAATTACCAAAACAAGATATCTATAAATTCGTTCACAATATTGCAGTCAATGAAAATCTAGATCTTTCAGATACAATTATTGAGAAAATACAGCAGATTTATAATTCGGATATTCGTAGTATGATAAATTTCATTCAACTTCACCAAAATATTAAACTCTGGGACACGAATATAATAACAGATACTGTTCTAGAAAAAATATACAATCAACTCTTGAATAAGTTATCACGCGAAACAATAATAAATGGTATTAATGAAATCAGTATTCAATACAACATGGATAAGAAGAATATTATTAAGAACTTTTTTAATTATATCATACGTAAAAAGAAGGATGCAATAAATCCTGATTTTTTAACTATGGTGGAAGTTATTATGCATTCCAATGACTCTAATATTGAGTACTCAATAAACTACTTTATATATAAAATGCAATCATTATTGGCATAGGAGAACGTTGATTCCCTACATAAATAATCATATTATTACACATTTGAACATTTTAATCCGCACAAACTACGGATAATCTTCAAAGCCAACGTTACATTTAAATTATTTTTTAGATGTTTTTGTTACGGTTGTTTTTGTTACGGTTGTTTTTGTTACGGTTGTTTTTTTTTCATTCATTTCTCGTTTTGCCGCATTTGCTGCTGCTAACATAAAACCCGCTGCTTTTTGTGTTAATTCTGCTGACGTTTTTGGCATACTGTTATTGCTATGCTATTACATTTTTAATAGTTTTTCATTTCAATTTTTTCAATCGAACATTGAAATGAGAAAATGATGGGGTAGGGGGGGGCAAGGAACGAAAACACCAGTTCCCCCTAGCATAAATAAAAAATTGAAACAATATAAAGAAATATGCCATTCTTTATATAGTTTGGGAATATGTCTATTGTTGATGATGAATGGATGCAATTCATAAGTGGTGGAAATAACACATCGTGTGGATTTCCGTCAGTATCATGTAATACATCTATGAAAAAAGAAACTCTTAATAAATCTTGCAAAGTGTCTCTAGAAAATGATTCAGGCAAGGCAGTTCCGGTTTGCGATGACCTTTATATTTCAACAAAAACCAAGGTATTGTTCTTGAATCAAGAGGTTGATATTCAGAATGTATTTTGGAAAATTCCTATTATTGAATACGGAACAGCAGCAGATGGAGTTACCAAAAAACAAATGAAAATAGTATCTAAAAGTCCAGAAGAATATGAAGAATATCGTACTAAACTGGTAGATGTGCCATATTATACAGAAAATATAATAAAGCAAATTGACAATGCGTCAGGTCGCAGAATAAAATATAAGGACGAAAGAAAAATAACAATTGGCTTATCTAAAAAGGATATTATGAACTGCCGCGGCAAGGTTAAAAATGCGTTTTATAATTGTTTTGCTACTATATTCCGATTCAAGTATGATGGACTTTTCCGAGAAATTCACGTAAAAGTATTTAATACTGGTAAATTGGAGATTCCTGGGATTCTGAACCCAGGATTATTGGTTATTGTAAAACGTATGTTACTAGAAACAATTCAACCCTTTATTGAGAAACCGATTGAGTTTATTGAGACGGACTCTGAGGAAAATGTACTTATTAACTCTAATTTCAACTGTGGATATTTTATTAACCGTGAGAGGTTGCATACGATTTTGAGAAGCGACAAATACAGGATTGAAACTGCTTATGACCCATGCAGTTATCCTGGTGTGAAATGCAAATATTATTTCAATAACGAATTGGGGTTTGACCAAAATATTCAAAATGGTCAGATTATTAGAGAAGACCGAGGTCAAAAAATGAGCGAACTTGGTGACAACAACAAGTATACCGAGGTGTCATTTATGATATTCCGAACTGGAAGTTGTCTTATTGTTGGAAACTGTACTGAGCGCGTCTTGAAATTTGTATTTGAATTTATCAAGAAAATCCTAGTAGATGAATACCAAAACATTTATGTTGCGAACGAAGAACCAATAATAAAAAACAAAAAGACTAAGCTTAGAAAGAAGGTAATTAATGTAACAAGCGCGTATTATGTGGAAATTAAGGGAAGGGAACCATGAAAGCTTTACGTGTCATTTCCCGTTAACAGTAAAGCCACTTAACAAATTCTTTCATGTTTCCATTTTCAAATTTCTCTCTGCATTGTGGCTCTTCTAAATAAAATTTGGTCAATATAAAGTCGTTTAAATCTATACCTGTTTTTGAGCGATTTGATTCCATTTTTTTTATTATCTCTTTTAATAGCTCAACATAAACATCATAATCCATGTCCATTTTTTCTTGAATTACTTCTAAATATTGTAATGAGCTATCAATCGCATCAATTTTATTTAAGTACCTGCTCAAATAATTATTGGAAATTGCTTTTCGTTCATGAAATTCTATTGTCGTATTTTCCCAATGAAAAATAACATTAATTGTTTTAGCAATACGCAATAAAATAATGCGCCATTCCTTATCATCAAATACTAATGTTTCGTTATTTAATGTCATAATATTAGTTAATGTGTGTGAATTATCATTATCGTCACCATCGTAGGTATCATAAATGGTTTTCTTGTAAACGAATAAAATAATATCCATATGGTTCAAATTTTGAGATAAATTTGCACGATAAATCTGTTCAATATATTCTAAATAATAATAATATGCCCTCTGACAATAGTAATAAGTTTTTTCAATACTCTTTGTTTTCATTAATATAATTTCAAACACCCTATGTATTGCATTCACACCAATATAAACGCTAGAACTAGGATAATTCATCTCTTTCATGATTTCCGATTCATTAAGTAATCCAAAATATTCATTGATAAGTTTACTATAGGTATCCAATATTTGCAATTTAGGAGTTTTGCCAGGAGGCATTCCTTGTATACAAAAAGCATTATAAAATAATTTTGCCTATTTCGTAAAAAAGCTCATTGCTGGGAATACTTTAGGCCAAACCAATAAAACAATTAATATAAGAATGATTTAAAGTAAAATCTAAGATATAATTTATAATTGTTTAAATATAACATGCAGAAAAATCCCGAGCAAGAAGTTGGTTCCACCGACCCCGCACAACAATCTGGTTACAGATTACCTGAGAACAATACACTCCAACATGCTGCCAAATTAGCCATAGTTGAGGACAAACCCATTATGTTAGATTACTGGACCAACTCTTTAGATAAGTCTGTTTTGATTGGTGTCAAGGAGAACAAGGAGAAGTTGCTCGTAAAGAGTGAGGAGGAGTACACCAGCCCTATCTCTAAGATTTACAAAGTAGGAAAGGAGTATATTATTGTCACAGAGAACTCTATCTACTTGGTAGATGTTGAGATCCCTACAAAGCGCATTAGCTCTTAAAAGGAACCGATTCGCAAAGCTTTTATGGTTTCGTTCCTTGTCCTTTTAGAAACCTCCTTTATATTTAAAAATTAAGTAGTATTATTTTATTAAAATTTATTAATAAAATAATTACAATTAGAGTGTTTCATTTAATTTATTTATTTGTTCACTAGTCAAACTCTCAGGAAATTCTATTTCAAACTCAATAATCAAATTACCAGTAGAATTTTCACGTGTCATTCCCATCCCCTGCACCATCTTCTTAAAATTTGGTTTAATCACTGTAGGATTATGAATATTATTGAGAGCTAAACGCTTACCATTCAAATGGTCTATCTCAAACACAAAACCACACAACGCCTCTTTCAATGAAATCTTCTTACTGTAAATTAAATCTGTACCTTGTCTCTTAAAGGGGGTATTGTTTACCAATTGTACTTGAATTCTTACATCACCGTGAACTTGACCATTAATACAATGTCCCTTATCACCTACAACAATGGTTTCATTATTATCTATTCCTGGAGGTATATTCAAATACATTGTTTCTTTCTCAATAGTCCTAACATTATTATCAATATTAAAACGTTCAATATCAAGAGGTATATTAAACCCAGTAAAACTTTGTTCTAACGTGACCTGTATTTGTTTTACAATAGGCTCTGGTTTTTGAACCTGGTGAAACATTTGAGTATGAATATTTATGCCGGGTCCACCGCTATGAAAAACACGGATGTTCGGACCGCCCATACCGGGCATACCGCCCATACCGGGCATACCACCCATACCGGGCATACCACCACCAAACATCATGTTAAAAATATTATTAATATCATTAAACTCATTCATACTGTTCATATGGGAAAACGGCATACCAGGTATTCCTCCTGATAATTCCATATCATATTGATTGCGTTTATTTTGGTCACTAAGAACCTCATAAGCTTCATTTACCTGTTGAATCTTAGTAATAGCCTCCTCACTAGAATTACGGTCAGGGTGGTACTTCAAAGATAATGCCCTATATGCCTTCTTTATCTCTGTTTCATTCGCATCGTTAGAAACACCTAATACTTCATAATGATTTGTCATAATTCAATATATTACATAACTCCTATTGTTTTATATATTTTTATTATTTTTATATAAATAGTATTTGTTAGTATTATACAATGTTGCCTACTACTACTTTTATATCAAAATATAAACCCTATTTTATAAACGACTTTTGCATAGATAAAAAATTATTAACTGCATTAAAAACACTTCTAGAAATTAATAACCTCAATATTCTTATAATTGGTAATCCTAGCTCTGGAAAAACTACAATGCTTTATGCGCTTATACGTGAATATTATAATTTAGGTAAAGATCATAGCTTTCCAGAGAACAATATTCTATTCGTCAATAATCTGAAAGAACAAGGTATTCAGTATTTTCGTAATGAAATGAAAACGTTTTGTCAAACACACAGTGCAATCCATGGTAAAAAAAAATTAGTAATTATTGATGATCTTGATAGTATTAATGAACAGAGTCAACAAGTATTTCGTAATTATATAGACAAATACAAGCATAATATTCATTTTATTTCTGTTTGTACAAATATACAAAAAGTTATTGAAAGTATTCAATCACGTCTGCATATTATACAACTTACACCGCCCACCAATACGCAGATTAAAGATATCATGACTAAAATTATCACAACGGAAAAAATAGAGATTGATGAAGAATCAAAGGACTATATTATGATGATATCTCTTGGCTCAATAAGGGTTCTAATAAATCTACTGGAAAAAATATATATATATGGAGAACCGGTCCATATTGTGTCCTGTAAAAAAATATGTTCTACAATATCTTTTCAAGAGTTTGAAACTTATATTGATAGACTTAACCGGGGGGATTTATCCGGAGCAATAGATGTTTTGTATTCAATTCATGACTATGGTTATTCAGTAATTGATATTTTAGATTATTTTTTTGCGTTTATAAAGATTACAAAAACAATGGATGATGAAATAAAGTATAAAATAATCCCCTTTCTGTGTAAATACATAACAGTGTTTCATAATGTTCATGAAGACGGAATTGAACTTGCGCTGTTTACAAACAATTTACATGAATTATTGCAACATGGTTTAGAATAAAATATAATTTCATTATATAGAGAACTTTAAATGTCTAAAAATTCAAACACTAGTGAAAAAAGACTCAGACAATTAAGACAATCCCAATTAGGAAAAACAGAAGGAAACCAAGAATCACCACACGATACATTCCTTGGTCAAGGATTAAAACTCATGAAAGAAAGACCTGAGTTGTTTAAAGGGGTTAAACATTTTGATTTAAGACCTGCGGACACAAGAACTCCATCTCCTTTCAAACGTGGAAATGCGACACCCAGAACTACTTTGAGAAACTATGAGAAATGGAAGAAAAGAATGGATAGCTTCCAACAAAAAAAGATGGATAGATACAATAGAAAATTAGCACTTGACGACAGAAGTCTTATTAATCAAATGCCAGAAAGAAGGAGAACTTCTTCGAAAGACAAGAGTGGATCGCAAAAAAGTCGTAGTTCAAAAATAAACAGACACGTTCTTGTTAGACAATCCAGCGTTGGTGGTAAACGTAGTATAAAAAATAGAACACGCAAGAATAGAAAGTAAACTTTGTAATATAACTTCTAGTTCAGAATTTATATTCTTCGTAAATTATTTAATACTAGCGTATTTTAAATAGGATAGTATTATAAACAATTTATTATGTCTAGTCAAATATTCCGTAAAAAAGTGCCGAATGAAATATTGTTTGACTTACTAGAAAAGGTTTGCTTTAAAACAGATAAATATTATTTAATTGATATAAACGCATTCCGCAAACTAATGTTCCATAATTATCATACGGAATTCTGTGAGCAATTAAAAGACTATTATAATTTAAGCAAAATGTTCTATATAGAGCGTAAAATGGTTTATAATTCATTTACAAATATTGTTAGACAAATATGTAAACTAAACAACATCATGTTTACATCACTAATCAAGTACAATGAATCAAAATACAACATTGATTTTTTTATTTATTATCACGAAATCTAACCGTTAGTTTCGTAATTTTTTATAAGTTATTATACTATATAAGTTATAAAAATGTTTAATTCTAAAAATGTGTTATTCTATGTTGTTGGAGCTGCTGTAATTATAACAGGCAGTTATTTAGCAACTCAATTTAAAAAAACGCTCGAACCAGATGACGAATATGACCTTATTAAAAAGTATTTATTAAACGATTCACCTCTATATGGTTACAATCGCCCAAAAATATGGATTCACAGCAAATACGAAATAAATGCTCGTAAATGGAAAGATTTCTATTCTCGCAATACCACGGATTTAAATCAACCCTATATTCACCTTACAATCAAGACCATTATTAACCATTGTGGTAATGATTTTAATGTATGCCTAATTGATGATGAAACATTTAGTAAATTGATACCTTCTTGGGATGTGGATTTGAGTACTATGGCTGAGCCTATGAAATCACACTTCCGTCAATTAGGAATGGCCCAATTGGTTTATTATTATGGTGGAATGGTAGTTCCTAATTCCTTCTGTTGCACCAAGAATCTTAGCGAATTTTATAAAGAAGGTACTGCTGGGAATCGTGCTTTCTTCTGTGAAGCTATTAATCGCACAGTAAACAACATGAACCAAAAACGTAAGTATTTGTTTTTACCTGATATGTATTTTATGGGGGGCTTGAAAAACAATGAATGTATCCTTGAGTTAGTGGAATATTTGAAAAAGATATGCAAGAATCCTCATTTCTCTAGTGAAGTAGATTTTAGAGGTGATGTTTCTAATTGGCTCTTAGATGCTCATCGTGACCTATATATTAATTTAATTGGTGGTGAAGTAATTGGAGTTAAGACTGCTGACCGCAAACAGATTTTATTAGAAAACTTAATGGAGGAGGAATTCTTGAATGTACATGATAGTTTAGTCGGTATTTATATCCCTGAAGATGAGATTTTGACTAGGCCTAAGTTCCAATGGTTTGCTGTGATGCCATCTGAAGAGATTTTGCAGACAAAATGCATTATTTCCAAATATTTGATGGCTTCTATTGTGGATAGTACAAGCGAATATTACAAAACAACGGAAATTAAGAGCGTTGTCTCTATTTAAGGGAACATTGGTTTCCTTTAATCTAGTAATATAGTAGATTAATTATGTTTTCTTCATTTAATAGTTTTCATGGAACATTAAGAAACGCTAAAAAAGGTATTTCATCAAATGCACCAACTAGTTTAGCTTCATCAAATATATCAAGTGTCGGATTTACTGTGTCTTTTACACAACCAACAACGGGCTCTCAAATATCTAATAAACCAGTAATTAATTTTGTTACTGTAAGTTTAGGAAGCACGACAGCAACAATTTCATTCACACAATCATAATAATAAAACCTTGCTATACAGTTTTATTATTATTGGAAAAATCATTTTATACTATATAATGAGTAATCCGAGTTATTATGTCGGAATAGCAGAACCAGGTAACGTAATTGCGTCATCTACGAGTACCTCATTGAGTTTTACTGGATTAACTGGTGGAACGGCATATAGCATGTATGTTATTGGTATTTATGCTAACAATACGGTAACAAGTATCGGGACTTATTCATTTACTACGACTAGTGCGGTTACTGTATTGCAAACAAGCACGTTTGCATATACAGGTGCGAATCAAACAGTTACTGTACCTACTGGAACTACATACGTAACTGCTCAATTATGGGGTGCTGGTGGTGGTGGAGCAGGTAATGGTTCAAATAGTACATACAATATGACATTATTAGGAAACGGAGGAGGTGGAGGGTATACTACTGCAAATCTTACTGTTACGGCAGGAACCACATTAACAGTTATAGTTGGTCAGGCTGGTTCATGTTCTGCAACTCCAGGTGCAGCCATAACAGCCCCTTATGGTGGAGGTGGTGCAGCTCTCGCATCTGATTCAAATTGGAGACAAACGTCAGGTGGTGGTAGGTCCGCAATACGAATAAGCAGCACCGAGATCATTACAGCGGGAGGAGGTGGTGGTGGTGGAAGAATGGGTGATAGTCAAGCTCCTACTAATGTTACTGGATATACTGCAAATGGCGGCGCAGGAGGAGGTTTGATAGGTGACGATGGAGGATCTGGAGATCCAGACACAAGCTTTCAGGGAAAGGGTGGAACACAAAGTGCAGGAGGAGCTGCAGCTGTTAATGGGCCCAGCGGTGGAACTGCTGCGACAGCTGGTTCTCAATATCAAGGAGGAACGTCTAATACTTATGGTGCCGCCGGTGGAGGTGGTTGGTATGGTGGTGGAGGTGGAAACTATTACTCGGGTACTAACGGTCGGCAATTTGGTGCAGGCGGCGGTGGTTCCTCCTACGTTAGTGGGACTTATTTACAGGCAGGTACATCAGCTACTCTTACTCAAGCATCTAGGTCAACTGTTGCGGCCAATGCTTCTTTACCAGCAGGTGTTCAAGGAACAATTGGTGGCGGTGGAGCTGGCTCTACAACTGGCTCAGCTGGTCAAAATGGTTATGTAGTATTAACATTCTATTCTACAGCAACAACTAGTACTGTTTCATTTACTCCACTATTAGTTAGTGGTCTTAATCTGTGGTGGGATGGCTCCGACCCACTTAATACAGGAACTGCCCCCGCTAATGGTGCTAGTCTTACTACATGGTTTGACAAAGGCGGTAATGGTTATAATGCTCCAGCAAGTACTGCTGCAACATATTCTTCCACAACTAAGGCTATAACGTTCAGTAATAGTTTTTACACTTCTACTTATCCTGCAAATCCAACGAATGAATCTGTATTTATTGTTTATAATATAACAAGTGCGAATGGAACTGTGATGATGATTGGTGCGAATACGGGTGGTCGTGAAGTTGCTATGTCATCTAATACAACTTTTGGAATTGTTAATTCAGGTGTTATTTGGGGCACTACTGTATCAGGAGTAGGAACCTTAAACCAAAGTTATTTGGGAGAAACGTTCGTTAGTGGTGGAACTAATACTTATGCGTCAATAAATGGTTCTTTAACTTTAACTGGTCCAACAGCAGTTACTGCTTTTACTAGTGGTGTAGTTACAAATCTTGGTCGTGAAGGTACGGCATCATTACCATTTTATGGTAACATCATGGAGATTTTAATTTATAATTCTTTTTTACCAATATTAGAACGTCAAAAAGTAGAAGGATATTTGGCATGGAAATGGGGAATACAAGCTAATTTACCTGCTACTCATCCTTATTACTCTGCTAAGCCAGGTGGTATAGTTTATCCATTGACATCTTCTTGGGCACCCGCATATTCAAACTTGGTAGCCTATTTTATGTTGGACGAAACATCTGGTTCTACCCTAGTCAAAGAACAAATTAGCTCATACAACGGAACTGTTGTAGGTGGCGTTACATTTGGCTCAGCAGGTATAGTTGGTAACAGCGGAACATTTAATGGCTCTACTGGTTATGTAAGTGTGCCCTATCAAGTACTTAACAATTTAACTACAGGAACCATTATGGCTTGGGTGTATCCAACTGCTATAACTGCCGCTGCTATATGCTCAAAACAACGTGATGGGTCAAACACAATGGCTATATTTTCTATTGGTTCAGCAGGGACAGGGTCAGGAGTAATTGCAGGTACTGCTGGAAAATTATATTGGCATGGGCAAAATACACAATCACCTTCATATGTATCTTCTACGTCTAATTTAACTGCAAATAAATGGTCTCATGTTGCAGTAACATTTGGTGCTTCTTATGTAAATTTTTATATTAATGGTGTATTTGATAGCACATCTGCTGCTACTAATGCAGCAATTCCAACAGAGGCCACTCCAACACTTACTGAAATTGGGGCTTGGTATAATAATGGAGGCATGGCCATGCCTTTCCCTGGACAAATAGATGATTTCTCTGTTTGGAACACAGTACTAAATCCTAGTCAAGTATTCCAAATCTATAAAACACAACTTTATGGTCCTGATACGTTCTATTTGAATACGAGTCCATATTTGATTACCTATTACCGGTTTGAAACAGCAGATGTAAACGGCACTAGTTTAACAAATTATGCTACAAATACCGCTGATGCAACTTTAACATCAGCGACAATATCATCAACAAGTGGCAATTATAAAATCGGCTCATCAGCACTAGCGTTAACATTGCAATATGCCACTATTAACAGAACATTTACAACTGCTCAAACATTTTCCAGCGGCGTTACATTCGCATGTTGGTTTTCTACACCTGCACTAAATGGATTTCAAAGAATTTTTGATTTTGGTGTTTCTGGAACTAGCGGTATAGCCATGTTTACAGATTCAACTACTGGTAAATTAGGTATATATATTCCTTCAACATCACTAGGTACAACTTTAACAGGAACAGTAGTAACCGATGGTGTTTGGCGTCATGCTGTATGGACAATAAACACTGCTGGATTAAGCACTGTTTATATAAACGGAGCAAGTGTTTTAACTGTATCAAGTACGTTTCCGTCATTAACTATGACAGGCAATTATATTGGAAAAAGCAGTTTCTCTGGAGATGTTAATTTTACTGGAAAAATAGATGATTTCCGTGTTTACAGTACAGTCCTAACTGCAAATGATGTAGCGCAATTATATGCTTATAGTGGTTCTAATCCAACAACAAGTTATTACCCACTCAGTACTACTTGGACACCCTACTATGGTAACTTATTAGCATACTATATGCTTGATGATGTAGTTAGTTCCACAACAGTGAAAGACCAAATAAATGCATATACTGCGACCGTTGTAGGAGCAGTTACTTTTGGGAATGCTGGTAAACTTAGCACTTGCGCGTTCTTTAATAACTTATCTAGTTCCACGGGTTATTTAACTTTACCATCAATTCCAGTTACTAGTTCAAATATGTCATTCTCTTTTTGGGCGAATATTCCAAGCATTACTGGAAACGCAGAAACTTTCATTGAATTAGGTAATTCATCAAGCGACCATATTCGTATTTTCTTAAGTAGCACCAATTATTTAGTAGGAACTATTAACGCATCGGATAGCAATTTGTTTTTGATAAACCCTTATTTTAATCAGTGGATTCATATTGTGATAACTATTTCTGCTGGAACAAATTGGACTGTTTATTTAAATGGAACTTCCATAGCTACTGTTACAAAGACAGCGTTCACATTAAATACCAAAACATTAAATAATATCGGTAGGTCACCCAGTTATAGCGGAAATCCTTATTATTATGGTTATTTGGATGATTTTGCGATTTGGAACACTGCATTATCGGCAGCTGCCGTAAATGGTATTTATAATACCCAAAGATTGTCTATTTATAATGCGAATCTTTACACTGTTCCTAGACAAGGAATTAACTTTGAACTTATGTTTTACACAAGTACTTTGCCGACTGTGGATAACTTTGGGTCTACGTTGACTAGTACGGGGTCACCAACAATGGTTTTAAATGCAAATAGGGGAAATGTTCTATCATGTGCAGCGTCTCAATATATCACGACCACTATAAATACTGGTACAGGTAGTTTTTCTAGATGTTTTTGGTATAATCCACAAGCACTTAACAATAATAACACATTATCTTCACTTAATTGCGCAATGTGGTATAACAATACTAATTTTGTGCATGTTAGATTTAACTTTGTTAGTGGAACGGCTTTAACTCTTATAGACACAGTCGCACGTGGAACAGGTACATGGACTCATTATGTTATTACATATGATGCTATATTATTAACTGGTTCGTTATATGTGAATGGGTCTTTAATTTCAAGCGGTAGTGTTACATTTTCAGAAACAGGACCTTTAGTTATTAGTGGATATAGCAATGGAGGAAATAGTACGACTTCATACTACGATAATATTCACTTATATAACAGATCTATAACTGCAGCAGAAATTACCGCAATGTATAACTACGAATTAGATAATCCAACGGATTCAATTGCTCTTATAAATGACGTAGTAAGTACTGTTGGATTAACAAAAAGATATAGATTTAATTCAGGAGACGTAGTTGGTGGAAGATTATACAACTATGCAACTGGAACATATGATGCAACAGTATATAATAGTCCAACATTCTCAACTTCATTATACAAAGTTGGAACAAGTTCATTGGCTTTCAACGGTACAAATCAATATGTTAACATTGATGCTTTCACTCTGGATTCAACAAATATAACAATTACTGGTTGGTTTTATGTTCCTTCCGGTGGTAATGGTTGGGCAAGATTCTTTGATTTTGGAAATGGGGCTGGTTCAAACAACTTATTATATGCTCCTGGAAATGGTCTTTCTGTATATGGGTCTACTCAAACAACTCAACCTGGTTATGGTGGATATAATAACTCAGCATGGCATTTTATGGCATGGACATTAACTAATAATGGAACAGGTAACGGTACATGGAACGTTTATATGGATAATACAGTAATTTACACAAACACAAATGCCGCATTCCCTACTGTTATTTCTAGAAGTAACAATTTCCTCATGTATAGTAATTGGGCAGGAGATGGTTACACAACTGGTTATCTCAATGATTTCCGCATTTACTCAAGGATATTAAGCGCTGGTGAAATATCTGCGCTTTATACTTATACTGGATAAGTAATAACAATAAACCCGTAAAACCATATATAAAAAACATTTTTATATATGTAAAATGAATCGTGAAGCCGCTATAAACACCATAAACGCCATCTACGACAAATATGAAAAAAACCCTTACATGTTATCCAAGACCAACAACTATATTATTAATCAACTCCCCACAATTCTTGACAACATTAACAACACACATATTGAGCGCCAACAGAGAATAGATGAATTGACACAAAATCAGGACCAATTCATAGAATCCTTTCTCAACAACAATCAATATTTTTATATTCCATCCACAGAAAACTTCTTCTTCTATGACGGTATCCATTACCAACAATTCAATGAGGATGATATTCTCTATCATATCCTTTCCACCATTAGTAGAGAGAAAGAACTTTCTTCCTGGAAACAAAGTACAAAAAACGCTATTATGAAACGTATCCGAGAAAATTCACTCATTAAGTCCATTCCAGAATCTGAAACCATACAGTTTGTTATTGATTCACTCTGTCCTCTACTATTTAAGACACGTACTGAAGCCAAGTATTTTTTGACAATCCTTGGTGATAATATATTTCGTAAAAATAACAATATTATTCATTATATTGATGCAAAATCTAAACATTTCATCCGTAATTTCAATAACTTCTGTCAGATGTGGATAGGACAGAGTTTTTACCAAACATTCAAACATAAATATCATGACCATGACTACAATGATTGCCGTGTAATAACAATAAGTGATTTTGTCAAAGTTGAAACCGTATGGAATTCTATAATTACACAAACTGGACTAGATATGATTTGCGTTGCATGCCATTATTCTGAGCGTTATGGCTCATCAGATAACTATGCGCTTCAATATAGCAATGATGCCGACCTAATAAACGATGTATTTTATTTAAAGCAAAACACAACCGCTGATATTGTTAAAGCGTTTGTTAGCGAATATTTGAATGTAGAACAACGTACCACACTAAACATAGATACTCTGTCTAGAAACACCCAAGTAACATGGCGTGATATGCAATATTTATGGAAGAATTTCCTAGAGACTAGACGCTTACCATCTATTATGTTCTTTCAAACCTTAAAAACACAACTTATCGCATCATTGTCGCAGTATTATAATGAATCTACAGATTCTTTTGTTGGTATTTGTAGTAAGCATCTGCCAGAAATACAGAAATTCTTGGCATATTGGGAAGAGACCATTATTGTAGATGAAAATGAAATGGATTTTGAAATAGAAGAGATTATTATTTTATTTCGTAAATGGTGCACAACAAACAAAGAAACCGTTACAAATTTGAATGATAAACAAATATTGGATGTGATTTCTTATTTTTATCCCGAGTTGGAAATAGAAAGAGATAAATATGTATCTCATATTCGCAGCACTATTTGGGATAAACAATTGGACATACAAGTTGCCCTAGATAATATGAAAAATAGTATACGTGAAAAGAGTCAACAAAATAGTGACCGTGTACAATCGCCATCACTTCGGAGCAACATATCTATTTACGATGCATATCGGTTTTATTGTAAATACTATTCAAACCTGAATACGGTAAATAAATTAATTGTCAGCAAGGCTTATTTTGAGAAATATGTATTTGATAATTTATCACAATACATAGTAGATTCTAAGTTTTTATCATATGAGTGGTATCAGTTATAGATAATTATACGGATTTAATTTTTCTTTCATTTCCCAATTCTTTGCCCACTTCTTTGCCCACTTCTTTTTGGGGAAGCGGTGCACTATCACTTTTCTTTTTAAGAGTAGTGTTTTTTTTTCCAATTTTAACATACCCAAACTTACCTTTCTTGGCTCCATAGCCGTATTTTTCTAAACGCATCTCTTGTTTTGCTGTTTTGTACTTCTTTTTAGATACAATTCGACCACGATCGTTATACATTAAATTCTCTTTTGTTAATAATCCCTCAGTCTTGTACGCTGTTCCATTCATTACTTGCTCACGTGATCCAAATAATTCTTTGTATTTTTTCCCCTGAATTGTATATGTTCCATCTTCTGCACGAACAGGTCTTTTCATTATTTTATTAAATATATAATAAAATAATATTTTATTTACTTAGTGTTTTCTTGTTCTGTTCTTACGAGTCTTGACATCCTTCTTTACAAAGCCAAATTTACCCTTTTGGGTAAAGTATCCAGCTTTCTCTAAACGTTTCTCCTTCTTGGCAGACTTGCTCTTTAAAGCAGAAACAATACGTCCAGCCTTGTTATACTTTAAATCGGATTTGCGTAAGCCACCATTGGTTTCAAGGGCAGTGCCATTCATGACTTTTACGCGTGAACCATGGAGTTCATTGTATTTGTGTCCGTTAATGTGGAAAGTTCCATCTTCGTGTTTAGTGCGGCGATGCATTATACTATATATATTGTATACAAAAAAATAAGGGAGTCTTTGTATCATTTTTATTTCTAAATAACGTAAAGAGAACAGGTAATGAGGAACCGACCCGCGCAGCTTTTAGGTTCCCCTCAACGAATATTCGATCTACTAAATACTTTCTCACGAGGCATATTAAATTCTTTCAAGTTAGTGAATTGCAATGACACCAAAATAGGACTGAAAAAAGCCTTAAAAGTAATACCTTGTTGTGCCAATCTCGCTGCTGCGTCACTACTGTATACAGTTCTAGGTTTGGAATTTCTAACATATTGCGAGTATCGCATTGCTTTTGTAATACTCGGGTCATTACCGCTAGTCACAACTTTATTATAATTTACATGCGCACATGAATTCTGTTGATTTTGCAATTCACAAGCTTTTGTAATATCAAACATTGTTGGCATTTTATAGTATATAGACATAATAATCTATTTGCGGCTTTAAAAAATCATAGGGGGTCCCCCATAAAAAATTGATTTTGAAAAAGACATAAACAGATTACTTCAAATTATAGGATTACTAGGATGGCTTCAAAGCTTGTGATTAAAACTGCGACTGTTACTGCGAGTGCACCCGCTACTGTGTCTGTTGGTGCCAACACAAAAAAGGAAGATGCGGTTCTAGCAAAACAGTATCAACAGAAGACCGATAAACAACACATCTTGGACAACCCAGATACGTATATTGGTTCCGTTGAGAATGTGGACTCTAGTATGTGGGTCTTTGATGATGTCAGTAAAAGAATTGTGTTGAAGGACATTGAGTACATTCCGGGTCTTTACAAGTTGTTTGATGAGGGTATTGTGAACTGTCGTGACCATGTTGTTCGTATGATTCAGTCTACGATGCTAGAGAAAAAGTTTGTGACTTTCATTGAGACCAGCATCGCGGAAGATGGCTCTATCACCATGACCAACGATGGCAACGGTATTGACATTGCTAAGCACCCTGAAAACAACTTGTGGATTCCTGAGATGGTTTTCGGTCACCTTCGTACTTCTACCAACTACAACAAAGAGGAGAAAAAGATTGTGGGTGGTAAGAACGGGTTTGGTTTCAAGCTGGTTTTGATTTGGTCCGACTATGGCAAGATTGAGACGATTGACCATGTCCGTGGTCTCAAGTATGTCCAGGAGTTCAAGCGAAACCTGGATGAGATTTGCCCACCTGTCATTACCAAGGTTTCTACGAGCACCAAGCCGTACACCAAGGTCACATTTAAGCCCGATTATCGGCGACTAGGTGTTCATGGACTTACAACAGATATGTTGGCGCTACTTAAGAAGCGAGTCTATGACATCGGTGCTGTGACGGATCATTCTATCAAGAAAATCAAGGTTGTCTACAACACGGAAACTATTCCTGTCAAGAACTTCCAGCATTACATTGACATGTACATCGGCTCAAAAGAAGAGTCCAAGCGTGTCTATGAAATGTCGGATGACCGCTGGGAGTATGCAGTTGCCATGTCCCCTACCCACGAGTTCATGCAGGTTTCATTCGTAAACGGTATCTGCACATTCAAAGGTGGCAAGCACGTGGACTATATTACTGGCCAAATCATTCGTAAGCTCTGTGATTACATTGAGAAGAAGAAGAAAATTAAAGTCAACGCATCGGCAATCAAAGAACAAATCGTTCTGTTCCTGCGTTGCGATGTGGAGAATCCTTCGTTTGACAGTCAGACCAAGGATTTCATGAACACTCCTGCCAATAAGTTTGGTTCATCTTGCACCGTCTCCGATACTTTCATTGAGAAGGTTGCGAAGATGGGTGTAATGGAATTAGCGATGTCCTTGACAGAGGCAAAGGAGAACAAGCTTGCCAAGAAGACGGATGGTTCCAAGACCAAGACAATTCGTGGTATTGCTAACTTCATTGATGCCAATCAAAGTGGCACTGCCGATTCCAAGGATTGTATCCTCATCTTGTGTGAGGGACTTTCAGCTATGTCTGGTATTGTTTCTGGTCTTTCCAGTTCGGACAAGAATACAATTGGTATTTACCCACTTAAGGGTAAGGTTCTTAATGTTCGCGGTCAACAAGTCAAGAAGATTGCAGAGAACAAAGAGATTACTGACCTTAAAAAAATCCTGGGTCTGGAGACAGGTAAGACGTATGATACTCTAGCTGATGTCCATAAGAATCTACGTTATGGTAAGGTCATGTTCATGACGGACCAGGATTTGGATGGTTCTCATATCAAGGGCCTTTGTATCAACTTGTTCCACAGCGAATGGGCCAGCTTGGTCAAGATTCCAGGTTTCCTATCGTTCATGAACACACCGATTCTGAGAGCAAAGAAGGGTCCCATGGTCAGGTTGTTCTACAATGATGGTGAGTACAACAAGTGGAAGGAGACTGTGGGAACAACTCTTTCATCTTGGACTATCAAGTATTTCAAGGGTTTGGGTACTTCTACAGCGGCAGAGTTCAAGGAGTATTTTGCCAACAAGAAAATCGTTGACTTCGTATATTCAGGCCAATCTAGTGATGACTCTATTGACAAGGTCTTCAACAAGGAGCGTGCGGATGACCGTAAGACTTGGCTAGAAAACTATGATAAGACTGCTTATTTGGATACTAGTCATCCTAGTGTGAATTATGAGAATTTCATGAACCAAGAAATGATTCATTTCAGCACCTACGATTGTGCTAGGTCTATTCCCAACATGGTGGATGGTCTTAAGATTTCGCTTCGTAAGATTCTATTCAGTGCGTTCAAACGCAAGTTGACTAGTGAAATCAAGGTCGCTCAGTTTTCGGGTTATGTTTCAGAGCATTCGGCCTATCACCATGGTGAGGCTAGTTTGAATGGTGCTATTGTCAACATGGCCCAGAACTTCGTAGGTTCTAACAACATCAATCTATTGGAACCAAATGGACAATTTGGCACACGTCTTCATGGTGGTGATGATAGTGCTTCGGAGAGGTATATCTTTACCATGTTGAACTCGCTCACTCGCTATCTGTTTCCAGATGCGGATGATGCTGTCTTGTCTTATCTTAATGATGATGGAACGATTGTGGAGCCAGAATTCTATGTACCCATTCTGCCGTTTGCTCTTGTGAATGGTATCTCTGGTATTGGTACTGGATTCTCTTGTAGCATTGCGCCTTACGACCCCAAGCTTTTGATTCAGTATTTGAAGCTCAAACTCATTGGCCAGTCTACAGACGCAATTGACTTCGTTCCTTTCTATGAGGGATTCAATGGTTCCATTCGTAAGATTTCGGAACAGAAGTACCTTATCAAGGGTTGCTATGAGAAGTTGGCCGAAGATAAGATTCGGATTACGGAGTTGCCGGTCGGCTCATGGACGATGCCCTACACGACATTCTTGGAGACATTGATGGATGGCTCTACAGATAAAGCTGGTAAGAAAATTGCGCCAACCATCAAGGATTTCACTTCGGTCAGTACAGAAGTCACTGTGGATTTCACTGTTGTATTTCCAAAAGGTAAGTTGGTTGAATTGGAGGCGAGTTCTGATACAAATGGTTGCAATGGCCTAGAAAAACTCCTCAAGTTGTTCACCACTGTGAGCACAACCAACATGCACATGTTCAACAGCGATTGCAAGTTGCATAAGTATGCGACTGTGGAGGAGATTATTGAGGACTTCTATGGTGTTCGTATGGACTTGTATAAAAAGAGAAAGACACACTTGGTGGAGACTATGGAAAAGAAGTTAGTGAAGCTGTCTAATCGTGCTAGGTATATCCAGGAGACTCTTAAGGGTACTGTGGATTTGAGGCGTAAGAAGGCGGAACAAGTCACTGAGTTGTTGACTGGAATGAACTTCGCACAACTGGACGGTGACTTCAAGTACTTGATTAAGATGCCTATGGATTCCGTTACAGAGGAGAATGTGGCGAACATCATGAAGGAGAAGACGGATACGGAAGCAGAACTGGCTGCACTCAAGGCAAAGACATTGGAGAAGATGTGGTTGGATGAGCTTGATGAGTTAGAAAAGCAGTATACAATTTACAAGGCCAAGCGTGTACAGATTCAAGATGGAGGCGGAAAGCCTAGTGAGAAGAAGAAGGTGAATAAATTGGTCGTGAAAAAGTGAAAGGAACCGTATAAAAAATAATAATAATAATAACTGTATATAATTATTTTTTACTTATTTTCTCCTCGTTTTTTTTCGTTTTTCCTTCGTTAGCCATTCGCCTTCTCATAACTACCCATGGCTCATAATTTGACTGATAATTTTCATATGCTTTTTCATAAGCATCCGTATCTTCTACTAGTCCAGCCTTTTCTAGTTCTGCATATTCTTTAGAATCGCCAAACTGCTGTTCCATATGCTCCCAATATGGGTCCCATGGATTTTCATCTATATATTTATCGCATGATTCACAATATCCTACACCATCCACATCCTTATGTTCTCCTATGTATATTTTACATCCAGTGAATCCACCGCAACACTTTTTACGGTATGTTCGCTTAGCTTTGGTATTCATATCAAGTTTATTTACTTTACTTGTAATTAAGCATTATAAATCAATTTTTTTACTATTGGGTAAAGAGCCAAAATAGCTAATCCTATGGGTAAAAATAAGGGTTCGTAATAATTTAAATATGTCCAAGTCATAACAAAAATCACTGGAAATATTTTGTGACTCGGTATCATTTCATAACATTGCGCTGTTCTAAAATAAATCCATAATCCACTAAATATCAATGCAATATATACCTTTGTATCAAAAGAAAGATATTTATCTAGTATCATTATATACTATTATTATAAAATGTTTACAGAAACATATTTACAAACCACAGACCCCAAACTTCCTTTTTCGCAATTAATTACTGCTCCTATTATAACGAATATACTTGTCTCGGTTGTGTTTCACACCATCGTTTATAGTTCATTTGTAAACCTATTGAGTTTTATTTTTACAGGAAAAATACTTTCCACGTCCATAAATTACAGACTGTTACTTTCTCTTTTTGTAATAATGATATTTGGATTTGTAGCCAGATTTCTCCATGTAAAAGATATTTATAAAGCTTACCACAATGATTTAGATAAAACACGTAGTCATTTAGATAAATTGTTTATTAGCTGGATATTCATATCGTAAATTACTATTTTCACAATTGTAAATAAAAATTCGCATATATATTGCAGTGGATTTTTGGGCGATATATAATTATTTAACCGAATAATTATATGACAGAAAAAATAATCAGAACAAAATACGTAAACATTGATGCCCGTTTCAGTAATGAATTTCCATGTTTTCCTTTATCTGAATATTATGTTGAACTTCAAGAAATAATTCATAATGTAAAATCGTTGTCTATTGCATGTATAGAAATCCCAATATCTTTTTTCAATATTTGCGATGCGCTAGAAAATAACTGTTGTAAAATTACAGATATTGATGACCAAAAAAAACAGGCTGTAATAAAAATTAAGGATGAATATTACACCAAAGAGTCTCTTATTGAAACTATAAATAAAGAGCTTGTATACAATAATTTATATGATTTAAGTTTTTCATTATCCTCCAAAAACAAGACCAAAATTTCAACTACGAATAGTAGATATATTATTGATTTTACCGTAAATGACCAAGGTGAAAGCAGTGAAAACAAAAACACAATTGGCTCTGTTCTAGGATTCAATAATCCAAAGTATTATATTGAACCCGATAAAGAGAAAGAAACAGAGAAATTATGCAATTATTTAAATCCTCGGTATTTATATTTGGAAATTAGAGAAAGAGAACGAAAAAAAGAAAATAAAATAAATTATGCATTTGAATCTAATATTCTATGTTCTAAAATGAGCAAATATATTATTGCGAGAATTACACTTGATTATAATACATTTCCATATGGTTCAGTTTTACCTGCCAACATATTTAATGGCTTTTTGATTAGTGACGTGCGCCGATATAAAGAAAAAATCCGATTAGAAGATCTAGAAATCAGATTATTAAATGAATTTGGGTATCCTATTTGTTTTAATGGGTTTGAAATATCTTTTTGTATGGCACTTGAATACGAAATCAACAATTAAAATATCCATGTATACTATAAATGAATCATAATAAAACACAAAAAAACCCCAAAAGAGCATGGGCACCCAATATACATTTATATTCTAATCCTCGCAAAGCACAGGCTCAAGCATATAAATATTTAGGTAAAACCGCGAAGCTTTATCCAGGTATTGTAAAAGGAAAAAAATATTCTATCTATGATAAGAAAAATGACCATTGGGTAAACTTCGGTCAACTAGGATATGAAGATTATACCAAACATCAAGATAAGAAGAGACGCAAAAACTACCTAACACGTTCTGGTCGTATTAAAGGTGATTGGAAAAAAAATCGCTATTCTGCTAATAATTTGGCTCGCCACGTTTTATGGTGACGTTGAACGTCTAGTTATTCAAAACAAATCATCTACTGAAATATACACAATGCATTTCTCTCGGTATTTAAATGAGCTGTAGTGAATACTATCAAAGTGTTCGTACTGGTACGAAAACGTATACTCCTCTTCATCCGGATTCTTTTTTCCATCTATGTATTCTGATTTGATTCTCATATCAGCGGCCAAGATTCCGGTTCCTGTGCATAAAACATTCAAAATCTTTTTGGTATCGGGTAATTCAATAACATATCGTTTACCAGTTTTTATAAACTTATATACGTCAGAACTTTTGTTGCATCGCACCATGTTTTTTCCATCCATCAAGATGCATGTTTTGCTATCAAATTGGGGGTTAGTAATTTCAGCCATTGTTTTGTTTTAATTACCCAATAAAAACAAACCACAAAATCAATTTTTTACTGTTTTACTGTTTTACTGTTTTACTGTTTTACTGTTTTTTACTGTTCGTATCGTTTTTCATATCTATTTCCTGTTTTGTTAATGCATATTGACCACACGGACCACAATGATCTTCGTTAGACAAATCAACCTTTTGAATCATTTTTTTATCGCAATAATCGGTGCTCCATCTACCCATTGGTTTTGGCAATTCTTTTGGCATAAATCTTTTCACGATTGATATCAAATATTTCATAATATTAATACTATGCGATTGTATTTAATCTCTTTTATATTAGAAATTATTTAGGTTTACATACTTTTACATAAAATAGTCAAAGGGAAAACAAGGAAATAAAGTCGGGGTCATTTTCAAAAAAGGACAAAAATAAATGTCCATTTTTTATTTTCTGGAAATAGTTTCTGAAAAGGGTCTCCGATTTTTGGTATTTAAAGCATAATGCAGTAAAATCTGAAAAAACACAATAAGAGTGTGCTGCATAAGATTTTACATAGTTTTGCGGAGAATACTTTAGGCATTTTTTCCCATTCTAAATTATAGAACGGAAATAATGCCAAAAACTGCCAACAATTTCCTATGTATATTTTGTAACCATCAATGCAGTGACAATGATGACTATTTAACACATCTTACCGAGCATAGAACTTTATTGAATGAAAAAAACGCCGAAAAATGCCCAGAATTTATATGTAAAGAATGCAATTTTAAATGCAGCAAAAAAAGTAATTGGACCACGCATATAGCCACTGCAAAACACCAAAATAGAACCATTTTCACTGAAAAAAATGCCGTACCCAAACCAACTCATAAATGCAGTACTTGTGATAAAGAATATACGGCAAAGAACAGTTTATGGTATCATATGAAGAAATGTCCGGGGTTAGTTGCAAAACAACCGGTACCAGAGCCCTTAGAAAATAAAAGAATAGAGCTTGATACATCTAAGTCTTTGGAAATAATTACAGATTTATTAAGACAAAATAAGGAGCTTCATGAACAAGTAATAGAAATGTCCAAAGAACCAAAAATCATAAACAATATCACGAATAACAACAACATCTCTAATTCTAATAACACTACAAATAACCAATTTAATCTCAATGTGTTTTTAAATGAGGAATGTAAGAATGCACTGAATATAATGGATTTTGTTAGGTCTCTTAATCTTACTGTGCAAGATATAGAAGAAACCGGACGATTAGGATATGTGGGAGGCATGACCCGTATCTTTGTGAATGCTCTGAAAGATATGGATGTAAAGATGCGTCCAATACATTGCACTGATATAAAACGTGAAACAGTATATGTGAAAGACCAAGATACGTGGGAGAAAGATAACACAGATAAGAATAAATTAAAAACCGCATTGAAACAGGTGGCTCGTAAAAACTTGCAGATGTTACCAGAATGGCAAGAGCAGAATCCGGACTTTAGAATCTTAGACACACCAGAAAATCAACAATATATGCAGATTTCATTGAGCTCATTGGGTGCATATAGTGATGAAGAATCGCAAAAACAAGAAGATAAGATATTAAAAAATGTATTGAAAGAGGTGGTTATAGATAAGAAGGCTACATAATGGTTGCTTACCAGAATCTACGACCATAACCTAGACCATATCCTAGTCCTCCGTAACCTAGACCTCCGTAACCTAGACCTCCGTAACCTAGTCCTCCATAACCTAGGCCACCGTAAATTGGTCTAGATAAATATAAAAGAGCAAGTGGATTAGGTCCAGTTTCGTACTCGTAATAGTAGTAATCGTCACCACGACCATGACTATGGCCATGACCATTATGGTTGCGATGACGATGTTCACATCTGTCACTGCAGTGACTTGACCTAGAAGACTCACTACGGGGCATTCTATATAATTGTCATATTAAATAAATTTTATGAAAATTATAAATTAACTAAAACCTCTGCATTAATGCTTTTTGTAAATCACAAACTGTAACAATAATCTAGTTGTAGAAAGTATTATCTGTTAAAAAATAGAGCAAACGGGGGTCTCTATCATTACCATATTCATACTCATAATAGTAATAATCATCATGGTGGCGACGGTGATGGTGATGACTATGTTTGGACGAGCAGGATGACTTGGATGACTTGGATGAACGAGATGAACAGGATGACTTTGAACTGGAAGAACTGGATGAACCAGAAGAGCGGGAAGACCTGGAAGAAGGCATTCTATATAATTATCATATTTAAAAAAATATATGAAAATTATAATTTATCTAAATCCTTTGCATGTATGCATTTGTAAATTACAAAACTAAATAAAAATTCAGAAATAAAATTATGTAAGGAGGGGGTGTAATGGGGAACGTAGTTCCCTCTATTAAAACCAATTTTTCAATTCTAATTGCTTGTAATTGCGGTCGTGATGTAAAGGAATAGCCAAAGGAACAACCAATGTGCTAGCATCAATACGGTATTTTACATATCCAACAGCTTCATTATAAACTGTAGGAACTGCATAATCAAGAACCAATTTATTGAGGCGCTCAATTTGCTCGGTAATCTTATGAGGGTAATGCTCCGCATATTGTAAGTAAATACTGCGCATTATAATTTTAAGGGTATCAATATTTTGAGGGGCAATCACGTATTGTTTTGCAGACATTTCGTAGACACCTGCACGTAATCCATTCTGTATAATTTGAATATTTGCTGCGGAGAAAAATGAATTTGAAAGAACGCTATTTTCCCATGTTCCAGCTAGAGCTTCGCGATATTCAGTTGCCTTGTTTTTAACAGCTAAACGTTCTTGCATTCTAAACACTACATCTGGTGACTCTGGTTGAATAATATTTATTCTGCCATTATAATTTTTAACATCAATAATTCTACCTGTTGAATTAATATCACTAGGTACTATTTTGGACATCTTATAAACTTATGTAAGAAATAATTTATCAATCATTCACACTAAATATATATTTAGTAAATTTATTTGTTCTAATAGTATATATCATGGACGTCTTCTATTTAATCGTATTAGGAATCGCTGCAGTTTTATTAATTATAATATTAGCATTCATAGGCGTAGGTATGAGAAAGCACGGTGGAGGAGGTCCATGGCCTCCTGTTGAATCTACTTGCCCAGATTACTGGTCAATTGATCCATCTGATAAAAATTATTGTTTAATTCCTCCATCTGGAAGCCGTAATGTTGGAAGCATTTACAGCGGAGGTTCTGTAAGTTCAACTTTTGCGCAATCAAAAGGGTATGATGCAATAAATAATAGAATAAATTTAAATGACCCCTATTATATTACTTGCAATAAACAAAAGTGGGCGAAGAAATGGGGAATTTATTGGGACGGGTATACCAATTATAATGGTTGTGATGCGCCAAAATAAATAGAAATCTAGTGTTTGAATTCAATGAAATCTAGCATTTGATTCTAGCATTTGATTTGGTCCTTAATAATCTCATCAAATTCTTCCTGCGATTTTTTAGAGAGTGCTTCGCTAAACTGTACTATTAAATTAATTTTCCTGTTTTTTTCAGTATAGTATTCTTTAATGATATCTTGGTTTATATGTTCCAAAGTATGATTATTATCCTCTAAAAATTTTTCAAAGTCATCACCTGATTCAACGATGGCATTAGAGTATTTTAATAATAACCATGCACTTACAGGATTAATTGCGATAGATTTAATATATCGTGCAGCAGTAATTTTAGACGCAATTATAAATAATATAGATCTTAATACTTTATTATATTTTTTACCCTCTTCCGCAGTGTCTGTTTTAGAATTAATAAGAACCTCACCGGTAGGTGAAATTACTAGTTCAATAGTAGATATGCATTTTTCATCTGGTTTCGTACATAATGCTAATATTAATGTTTCATAAAATTTACAACCAATGCATACATGCCCTACTTCATTGTATCTGATAACAGGCTCAGTAAATTCATGGAATGGTTTTAACTTAAAAGTTAGATGCGGACATTTAGCTTCAAGAGCACTGTTTAACGAATTTATTTCGGATTGCGCATTACCTAGGTCAATATCAGGAACACATGAATTTAAAAATACAGCATCTTTGCATAAATCAGTATTCCGTGTCATCTTTTTCTTTTTTTTAAGGGCTTTCTCAAAAATATCTTTTGATTTCTCTGAAATAGGTTTATTCTCTAAATGAAACATGACATAGTTACCAATTTTGTTTTGGAATACAACATGTTTACTGGCGTTATCCATGTAATTTATGCATGAGTTACCGTCGGTTAATTCAAATTCTACTTTATAGACAGTTTTACCGAGATGTTTGGTAGGCAATTGCGTTATTTTATAATCAGAGTCTGGTTGAGCAAATTCAATAGAAATTTGGGAAGAAGCAGCTGTGGATTTTTTACTTTTTGTTGCCATTTATATAATGGTAACAAAAAATATAATAAAATATCATAATTTAAAGACATGGAATATAAATAAGGGAGGAGTTAGAGAGGGCAAGGAACGTAATCCGTAAAAGCTTTGCGGGTCGGTTCCTTTCAGTCTTTATTATATTTAATAACAGTAGCTTTCTCGCCAAAAACATGGTCTATTTTATTAAGAGCAACAGGATAATTGAATACTGAAAATATACCATTATCTGATTCGTTTAATTCAACTACCTCATTCTTCAATAATTTTAAATTACGTATTTCAGGGTATAAATCTTTTATTTGCATATCCATAGCGGTTTTTAAAATACTAGGATTTTCAGTTGTCTCATATTCTTTCAATAAATCACGTATCTTTTCAACAATAGTAAAAATCTCATCGGATTTCTTTTGTACCATCTCTTTTGTATGTTTATTGTCATATAATTCATTGTATTTATTGAGTAAATCAATATATATTTTGCTATTGGCATTATACGTTTCCAATTCCTTTTTAAACAACTCAACCGATTTCTCCTCAGTAGTATAACTAAACAATGTATCTAATTTTTGCCTGATAATAGTGTCTTTAACATCCGTAATCTCTTCTTGGTATATCTTTAAAATATAAGGTAAATTGACAGTTTTACCATTAAATATTTTTATATTGAGATTGCATGGATTACCTTTATCACCACAAATAGCAGTATATTTATTATCAATACGATTAGAAAAAACGGTTCCAATGGGACGTTTGCAATTAATACATGGTGGTTTTACAGATAAAGCAGCTAGTTTCCCTAATTTACGACTAGGCTCTTTTTTGAAAGCATCTTTCATCATTTTACTTAGTTTAACTTCATATTCACGTTTTATTTTAAAAAACTCATGTAACGATTCCAAATAGTTTTTATGATTTTTCATTTGCTCTTCACCGTCTTTATTTTCAGCACGTAATTCGGGTAAAATAGAATTACGGAATTCAATACTAGGGGTATTTTCCATTTTAAAATCAACTACACCGGTAGGTAAATTCTCAATTAATGTTATTTGATTATTGGAGATATTTAGTGATTTTAATTCAGTCAAACCCTCTAAATCTAAGCGTTCTAATTTATTGTTATCACATACTAACTCACGAACAGTGACTGGGATTTTCTCCAAAGCCTTAATTTTATTATGGGATATAATAAGTGTTTGTAATTCGGCCAAATTAGATATGTCTAATTTTGTTAAATGGTTATCAGAAACTTTTAAATGTCTGAGAGAACTAGGCAATTCGTCCAAAGTTATCAATAGATTTCCAGTGCATTCAAAGTGTGACAATCCTTCTGGTAAATTATCAATATTTGTTATTTGCCCATCTTTTAAGATAATGGTTTTTATGTTACCATACCCGAGTTCTTTTAATACTGAGAAATCCATATCACCAAAAAGAGCCTCGTCTATCTGCAATTCTTTAGAACTTTTGGTCATACTTTCTAAAATACTAATTAATTTATCCTGGGCAGTATTATTTTCTTTAATAATTTCTTCACGTTGTTCTTCCATTTATAGTATAAACAGATATTGTATATAATATTATATCCGAATATAATATTATGGTTTGTGATTTTATAGTTTACGTTTATTTGGAGATAAAACATAAAGAAGGCATTGCTTATGTTGAGTTAGCTAGACGCCAAGAATGGTATTGCGATTGTCTGGAGCCAAATATTGACAGTGATGATGAAGAGGATAATTTTATAAGAAAATGCGATGAATATTATAAATCCTTTCTAAAACCTAGTTTTGACCCTATATTAATATACAACGGGGAAAGGTTTCTAAGGAACAGTTATGTTGATAAATATTTAACTTTAATATATGAGAAAGTTAATGAAGTTAAGTATTGGAGAGATATTGGAACATTCTTAAACATAGATGATATTCAACAAATACGTAAAATAGAAATCCGTGAAAAAACAACATTATAATTTTCGTTTATTTCGTCGCAGAGATTTTCTTTTTTTATATTTTCTCCCTCCTTTACTCATTACCTTTTGACTTTTACGAATAACACTTTGTCTTCTAGTATTTCTAGCACTAGGTCGCCCATTTTTGATACTATCTAAAATAGCTATTTTTTTATTTTTAATAGTTTCACATATTGTATCTTTTGGAATACCCTTCTCATCAAGATTGTCTACGTGAATTTTTCTAAACGTATCGGAACATCTATTTTGTAGTAGTTCATAATCTTTTGCCAAAAGCTCACATGTTGATTCGTTACAACAGGTTTTATTCTTTAAATATTCATAATGCGCAAATATTTCATTCTTTTTTTTCCTATCAAGGTAGCTTTCGTAATCACAAGCCATATATTATATATATTAAATATAATATATTTTACTCAACTACATTGGTTATACTAACTCCATTCCAGATAATTCGTGCATCATACGAATACTAGTGGTTTCAACTAAAAGACCATTTGCATAAACACCATAATTCATGCGTTTATCCTCATGTTCAAGGGCAAAATGCCAGATATTGTGAACACCTTCTACTTCATATATATTCTAAACATTTTATTTAATACGGAGGCATTCCATTGATATATGGCAAGTCTGTTATTCCGCTCACCTGACTTTGCTGCCGTTCTTTATTATCTTCCTGATAATAACGAATCTTGGACATTATATAAGACTGGTCTTTCATCATCTTTTGTTGTTTCTCATAATCCGTTAATTTTTGTTTACTGCAATAATATAGGACCAAAGCAACAATACCTACAAAGAAAAAAAGCACCCCAAAATTAAGAGCATAATAGTAAATAGAAACACGATTTGTATGGCATTTTTGTAGTGTATTAAATAAATAGTTTTTCGCTGAATTCTCAGTTAGCCTAGCACTTTCCATATTCAAAATAATTAACAATGTATAATTATTTTGATGATTTTTATTACACATTCTATCCTAATTTTTTTAAATTAGGAGGTAGTAAGATACAGCAATATAACTAAGTATGGCTAAAACAATAGAGACGACCCAAATAGGAATTACAGTTTTATGGCGATATCCTACACCAAATTCACGAAAACTACCATCTTTATCATAAACTAGTCCTGGTTTCAATAAATGCACTAGAGTAAACAAGACCAGAAACAAGAATATTGTAACATTCAATTTATGATATCTTACAAAACCTTTTAAATACATAAGTTAAAATATCCGAATATATTTTTTAAAGTGAAAAATTGATATAATTCAATACAATATATTGAATCATAAAATAATTACAAAATGTTCTTCAATCGCGTATATTTCACAACTAGACAGACATATCGTCGTCTAAAGAATCAAAATGCAGGCAATAGAAAACTTACTACATTTGACATTCCTGGTGGTGGTGGAAATGATCCAAATGGTGGTGGGAATGGTCCAAACGGTGGACAAGGTGGACCTAATTTTGATTATATTGTAACTGTGTTTGTATTGGGTTCTGGATTCTACTTCTTAAATAAAAAGAATTAGAAATCTCCATCTTCATCATACTCTTTATCTTCATCATAATAAGCGCCATCCATAAAGTTCTCACCTAAATTACCTAAGTCTACTGCACCACGATTATAAATATCATCAGCATCTTCACCTTCAGGGTCCACTACAATATCATCCGCATCTATCATTCCTTCTGTATCTACTAATTCTAATTGTTCACCTTGATTTAGCATCTCATCAATTTCTCTGTCAAATGTTTTTTTATCATATTGATACAAACCTTTTTGTTCACCTACATTCCAGCGACCAATTCTGTAGTTTTTCAAATCATTCTCTACTGCACGCTCTTCAATACTCATATTACCTAATCTCTCAATAATACCTTGTTTTTCAACATCTTTATCACGTTTTACTTTCTGCATTATTTCCTTATATGTCAAATTAATAACATCTTTATTATCTTCTTCCACGTTCAAAAAGCACAATAACAGGGAGGCAACACGTTTTTTCAATTCATCCAAATCACCTGTAACTATTTCCATTTCATTTAAGTCATCTCCCATGCCAGTTAAATCATCAGACATTGAGCTACCTCTACCACTCAACGAATTCGCAGGATTAGCTAAGTCACGTATTTCTTTTCTATGTGATTGCTTTACAGTCTGAACGTCAGCACGTAGTAGGTCGGGGTCATTAGCGCATACAATGTATTCATATATAGCAGAGTAAAAACAGTAAGTATATAGCAAATAAACAGTGGGTTTATCAAAGAGACAATAGAAAGAGCGGATGCGCTCACCCTCAACTTCATCACCCATGTCTTTCACAATTTCTGTGAAGAACGGCAAATTCTGTAAGAACATAGGTAAATCGGCCAAACGAACATCAATGTCCTGTAATAATCGCATAAGAACAGTATCTCCTTTGAATTTCTCTATTTTTTCATAATATTGGTCAATGAATTTACTAATAATTTCCTGATGTTTTTCTGAAAAACCCCAATGTTTGGGGACATTTTTATAGAACCCACCATCATTCAATAGAATAGAAGGATATACCTTGCACATATTTTGAACGGCATTATTAATAAACTGTGTAACTGAATATAACCCTTCGTCGTAATAAAGACCGCTCTCTTTCATAGGAATATCCGATTTCCATTTATCCACATTGGTTAAAAACTCATGTAATTTCTGGTATTTTGATTCCGAAAGGTTACCATAAGTTCCAAAGAACTGGATGATTTGCTTATATAAATCACGATTCGTAATAATCAAATAGTTTTTCAAATCATTCAATTCGTTAGTGATATCGTAAGACATACATTTGGGTTTGTATTGGTCAAATATCTTGAATAACGCACGGCGCAATGGTTCATCCACAATTGTTGAATGTTTGGTCTCTAAATGCTCTAACAAATCCTTCATAATAGTTACCTTAGTAACCTGAAGTGGCTTATCAATAACAACAATATTATCATTATTTACCATAGTTATCAATTGTTGCAAATGGTCAACTTTAAATTGATGTGCGTGAGTTTTTAGATGTTCTATCTTCTCATAAATCGTCCAATGAGGGTTATATCTGGCAGGCTTCTCATTGCAAATGGTTTTAAATTTCTCAGGAATAGGGCGATTTTTATCAAAATTGCAATAATGAATAATAGCAGAATAAATCAACTCCACATCATCCATGTTATTTTCAGACACAGATGCATAACGAACTCCAGAGAAAACTGGGTGATATAAAAACGGAGGTGTTGCAGCTTCTCTAGCCACTTTTGATAATTCAGCTAATTTGGCAGTAGAAACAATATATTGAGCTATCTTATCATTCTCATCATTAAAATAAGAAATAGGATTTGTAAGAGAAAGTTTATCATTGCAACAAGCATTCTCAACGAAAGGAATACTGGCAGAATTTTTCAATACCAAGTCTTTTGTTTTTACAATAGTGTTTATGCATTCAATAACACCATAACCATACTGTGTCATTTTACTTTTAATAACTCCGATAGAATTATGTTGGTCAACGGAACCTTTACGTAAATCATCTTTGAACATAGACTCAAAGTCACTGGCGACATTATGTATTGACTTGATTACCGAGAAATCTACTACAGGTGGTAAATAATGTGTCCATTTAGTTATCTTATGCTCTTCGGGTGCAACTAATTCGGGATTTAATATCATATATTCACGCTTCTTCACATAAAGGTCAAGTACATCGCCACGTTTCATGATATAATTATCAAAAATATCTTTCATACGCTTTACTAATACATCGGGTTTAAGTTTGGCAATAGCAGACCAGGGGTCCACATCTTTATTTTTGGATTTTTCTAACACACATGCCAAATATTGTAATCCACTCATGTCTTCAACGCCGCCCGCTAATGGGTAGCCACTGAAAGAACGAATGCATCCAGGCATACTCTTATTTGTTTTAAAAGATGGAACAGCGGTTTGAATCGCAACAAACAATGTGCATGTAATAATAACAACACGGGTTTCATCACGGTAGTTTTTATAAGGCTGTAATGCTTTGCCCTTATCTTTGAGGTTTTTATCAGAGCGTTTCTGATAAGCAGCTTCACTGAAAATGGCCTTATCAAACAATTCTCTAGACATTGTTAAAATCAAATCTTCAATAGAATCAATAGGAATATCAATGTTACGGCAAATCGTATTGGCTACGTTAAAAATAACCTCAGCAACTTCGTTCTCAAATACGCGTTTCTCTTTCTTTTTGTTTTGTTCCATGAGTACTTCACCCAGGTCTTTTTCAATAATGTCATGGGTTGTAATACGGAATCCAGCCTCGTCAAAACCTTCTTCCGCACTGAAATCTATTTTACGCATTACAAATCCACTGTGTTTGTCTACAATGGCGTCGCCATCGTCACTCATAATACCAACACTATTACAAAGCTCATCTAACTTACGCAAGTAATCTGCTCCAGAAATAAAGGTTTTCGCCAGTGTGTGAATAGAAACAGGGAATAATTTGGTATTCGTATCTTTGCAATATAACCAATTTTGGTCTTCGTCCAAATTATCTACCATAGGCTCACGACAGTAGGTCTCTGTAAACCTGCAAATATCGTATTGTTTCTTTACGAAGTCATCCTGCCCTAAGACAATGTCGCGTAATTTCATATGAGGAGAAATAATAATGTCGTTTACATCGGCCATATTACCAAGTGCGAATGCTAGACGTGTAGGTTTAAACATTTTGATTTCATCCAAGCCACGTAATTTCTTTATCATTTTAAGACCATTATGAATAGCTTCTTCCAATTGCTTCTCTAGTTCTTCCACATTAACATTGTAACGATTATCAAATTCACCCATCATCTTCTTCTTAGCAATTGTTTTCATGCGCTCGTATGCGTCATCAGCTGGTTCGCAAACATTATTTGTAGGGTTCTTATAACATTTCTCACTTACGTTACAGAAAATAGTATTGGTATCTAAGAATGCTTCTTCATCAATATCTTTATCTTTTACCCAAGTGCCTTTTAAACGGCGATAATATTGGATTTTCTTACGGGCGTCGGCTTCAATTGCCATAGCCTTTTTCTCTTTGTCTGTTAATTTCTCTTCATTCACATCTTTAGGCAATTCGGGTTTAATTTCCAATACAGCATAATCTGCATCGGCTACCAACTTTTTACCTGCAATTAGTGTTTTTGCTAATTCAGGTGCTATTGCACGAGGACAATCATGTTTATCCACCAATGTTCGTTCTAAGAATTCCAGAAAAAGCTCGGGTATCATAGAAGACTTTTCTTTCTTGTAGCGTTTCATAATATCATAGGGAGTATCATCCAAATCAGTGTCAAAAAAGACTTGGTCTTCCTCATTATCCTTTTGCATATCACGAATAGAGGAATAACGTTTGGCCAAATATTTTCGCCCACAATCCGCAGGTTTTATTTTTTCAGCATCGCTCATATCATCCACATTAGGCTCTGCCAAAATATCTAATAATTGATTGGGTGTCATTAATGATATCAAAATAGAGGTGATAGTATTGGTATAAAGAGTTGCGTTATCACAATGAATAATGTTTTTTAATATTTCAGAACTGGAAACCGTTAATCCTGATTTATCATCTAAGTTTTTAAGGTGATATGCTTTGAAAAATTCATCCGTAAAATCCTTTTTCTCAGTAAGCAAACGCAATATAGGATTAGGTTTTGTCTCAACGTTGTATTTTGCGTTTCGTAGAGTAGCAAATTCAAAAGAGCGTTTCTCAATTTCAGTACGGACTTCGGCAATTCGCTCTTTAATAATATAACGTACTTCCATGTATTGTTTATAAGAAATGTCCGATGCATACACCATAAAGGGTTCTAATTGTTGAACTACATCCACAAACGAAAGCTTATCTTTCAAATATTTGCGAATAAGACGTATTAGAAAACGAGTCTTGGGTATAATAACATCTAAAAATTTATTCATTTTATCTTCGTCATCTACATTGACTTCTTCGTTATTTAATATGAATTCATGTATACCTGAAAAGAATGCGGTTTTACTATCTTTCTCCATCTGCTCATAGTTTAATTCTTTGGATAAATCATTAATTACATGGGGTACAATATCCAAATTTTTACGGAGCAGGCGGAACAACATAAAATAATTTTGATGTAAAGTCGCCTTATCCAATATACTTGTAGATGGCAATTCAATGGTGGAGAAACGAATAATAGATTCGGGTAATGTAATAATAGATTTTACAGTCATTTTGTCGTTGGGTGTCATGGGTTTACGTAAGAATATACTTTTTCCAGTTTTTAGAACCTGCTCTTCCAATTTGCTGTAACCCAATGTATATCTTTGAATTACGAATTGTCGTCTTGATGCATTGTTTTTATGATAGACTGTACTGTAGAATTTCTCTAAGTTATCAACAATAGAATCAATACCGGCTAGTACTGGTGTTGTATGCAAAAATGTATCCATATGGAGAGGGGATTCAAAAGGTGTGAGAGATTTTTGAATACGGTCATACATACTAGAATATTGGACGCTAGGATCCTTAGAATTATTTTTGTAATATTGTTGTTGTTTGGCTTCAATTCTGCGCAATTCCGTACCAGAATTCTCAATAATAACTTCGGGGTTTTCTAGGGACACATCAATATCGTATAATTTACGACGATTGGTAACAACAGGTACAATCCACTGTAATTTCTTATCCATTTTCTCAATGTGTTCTATGAGTGGTTTATGTGCTGCACCCACCTCTTTAATATCGTAGACATTATCGTTCTTATCAAATTTGGAATACATTGAACGTAGTTGTTTGTAGCGTTCAATTAACAAATGGATATTATCAAGAACCAATTTATTACGTTGACTGTTGGGTATAGTGGACAAAAGCTCATCCATTAAATCATTGACTTGAACATCAATACCGAAACGTTGGTTACCTTCGGGTATTTCTACGAGCTGGGCGATTTCGCCTAATTTCTCACCGAACACAATACCTGTGGATTCAGTATATAAATCATGTAATTCATCACGGATATTCTTTTCAGCCACTGCACCCTTAGGTATAGTAATCATAGTCTCACCAGATTCAGTGTATTCAATGGTGGCCAAGTCGTTGGCAGGGTCATAAAGTTCACCTTCTTCTAAGTCACCCTTAAGCATAGCCAATGTCGGAACTTTTAACATAGCAGGCTTATTACGTATCATAATTTTTTCAATAGGAATATTTTCAGGAAGACCCTTGTAACCGAAGTTAATGTAAATAGTTTTTAATTCAGGGAACGTAGTGATTTCAATCATATCTTCTTCTAAATTACTTATTTCACCACTGATAATTGCAGGTATTTCACCACCGAAATGAATGTCAATCCATGTGCGAGGCAATAAATTATTTTGTCTGGCATACCCCTTCTCTTCACTACGACTAAGCAAATTAATCTGAATAATGGACTCGTCAGATAAATTACCATCTTCAGATATGTTTATTTTGTAGTGTTGATAATTAGTAACATCAATCATTTTTATTTTTTCATTATCAATATACGTAATTAATGCACTCATTTCATGAATTTCAGGGTTCGTAGGAGCAATAATTTCAATAATATCACCAAATTCTAAAGTAATAGAAGTATCGGGTTTATCTGGAGAAAGATTACGTGTTTCTAATGATTGAACAACGGTTTCTTTCTGGGATAAAGGTGATTCGTTATCCGAATTACTTTCTACTTCTGAAGAATCAACGGTTATTGACTTTTCTACTTCTTCGTCATCATCCATATTATATAACAAATATATAATATCCATCTAAATTATATTTTGTCACATAGATTTATTAGTATTATAAAATATAATAAACAAGAGACTATTAGAAATATATAATCATATATGAGGGAGCAATTAGAAAGTAAAATGGTAGTTAAATACCATTTTAATTTAGATAGCACGTTTAATTCAGAAAGTATAAAAACAGAAAAAATTAAAAAGAAATGCTATTATACTCCAGCATCTACATATTTTATATTAAACTACGACAAGCATTTTATTTCGTTTGATGACAGAAACACTGGTCTATACCGTTCTATTATTTTTTCATATCCTGACAAAGATATTATGTGTTTTTCACCACCCAAGTCTATTACCCAAACCGTATTTTTAAGTACGTATCCAAGTCCAAGTGAAAATAGTTGGATAAACGAAGCAATTGAAGGAGTATCTATTAATTTGTTTTTTGATAGACACATTAAAAAATGGATGATTGCGACGAAGAGTTCAATAGGGGGTAAATATTGGTTTTATGGTAAATCAAACCCAGTAGTAAAACAACCAACATTTTTTGATATGTTTATTGAGGCATTACGGGGTAAATCAAAAGACGAATTAAATGATTTGGCCGCATTAGAATGCTTTAAAAAAGACCATTGCTATAATTTTGTTTTACAGCACCAATCTAATAAATTTATACTGCCAGTGGAAACTAATGCGCTATATTTGATAGGTGTTTATAAGATAAATATAGTGGAAGTAGAATATATTCCTCAAAGGGAATATGAGACATGGCCAGAATTCAGTGATTTAATTGGCATTATTCATTTTCCAAAGCATTATGATGTGTTGAACTACGACGACTTACCAACCAATGGGCTAATGAAAGGATATATGATTACAAATATGGAAACTGGCGAAAGAACGTGCATAAGAAACAAGCAGTATGACGATTTAAAGGGACTTTTGGTAATTAAACCAGAGATTCAATATCACTTTCTATGTTTATTTAGGATTGGAACAGAAAAGATAGATGAATATTTGAATTTTTTTCCGAAGATGAAAAAGGAATTCTTTTTGATGCGTTATTTTCTGGACCAGTTTATGAAAGGAGTACATAATGCGTATTTATCAAAATACGTTTATAAAGAGAACACACCAATTTTAGCGAAATACGAATCTCATATTTATAAGATACATCATACGATGTATTTGCCGGTTTTAAATAAGAAAACAATAGCGAGAGTTCGTTATAGAACAGTTGTAGATTATTTCAGTAGAATGGAGCCTAGAGAGTTGATTTACATATTAAATTGGGATGCAAGGACAGATAATTTATAATATTTAGGGTATATATAGTAAATATTATCATGGGTAAAACAAAAGGAGGTTCATGGTTATTTCCAACAGAAGAAGAAAAAGCTGCCGCAGCGGCAAAAAAAGCACAAGATGATACTGCCGCCACAAATACACCATCTACAGGATTTTCTATTACTAATCCATTTGCTGGATTATTTGGTTCTTCTACACCAGCAGCAGCGCCAGCAGCAACACAAGCAGGTGGTCGCAAACGAAAGTCCGGTAAGAAATCAAAGAAGACTAAAGGAGGAAGACGTAAGACATCTCACAAAAAGAAATAAATATATTAATACTATAATTATTTATTATTGATGATACAAATCAGATAATTTTGATAGGTTTTGCACATATTTAAGAGCATGAGTTTTATTTGTTTCATCCATTTCACGAATCGGGTTACGTATATTGTCTATCATTTTCATTATTTCTTCAGACTTATTTAAATGAGATAAGTCCGAGCAATAATCTTTATCAATAAAAAATGTAATGTTGCCGTTATCAATAACATCTTTATATGGCAAAAATACAAAGTTATACCAGGATTTAATAATTGCTCTAGGGTTGGCTCGTTTTATGGTTTCAAATGATGTTTTTGCATAGGATATTTCTTTGTTGTCTGGAAAAACACGCAACAAATCGTCAAGAAATTCAAAGAAATGCGTATTAAATGCACGAAGTACAGTGGTTTTATCTGACATATGAGTTATATGTATTTCTGTCTATTTTTTATATAATTTTAATAATATTAATTAAATAAACGGTTGCTTAGGAACAATCTGAGCAACCTCATCCATACGTTGTTGTTGCAATGTATCTATTGTAACGCTATTGGATAATTTGTCTGGCCTGTAGTTATCAGCTGGTGTCTCAATAAATTTAATATCATCACCTGCACTAACATAGTTATACATTTGGCGATTCCCACCACGACCTTTTGCGCTTAATTCATCAGGACTCATATTATACATAGTGTATTGCTCAGAGACAATATTAGTTCCTCCATTAGAAGGTAGTAGGGGATATGCCATAGGCTCACCATTGTAATTAGTTGCTTTTTCGTTAAGAGATTTCATTTCAGGATGATAATGCTTTAATATGTCGTCACCCATAAGTACTTTATAATTTTGTTTTATCAATAGAAGAGACGGAACACTGTGAATATTAGGAGGCATAATGACCTTACTACTGTTCTCTAAAACAATGTAAGTCTGGCCATTTTTAGGGTCGTTTACCCGTTTATCAATGCAAATAAAACTGATTTTACCGGACATATTTGCTTTTACTAAAGTTTGTAATAGTTTTTGAGAATGTTTACAATAATTGCTATAATATAAAATATCCATGCGGGAATTATATTATATAGGGAAAATCAAAATCTTAGTATTTAACGAAGGCCCTTTATTTCTTAAGTGAGCACATAGTATGCAATAATCGGTTTTGGAAATACCAGAAAAAGTAACCAAGACAAATAGCTATTACATTAAGCCAATACATGAAATTGGTCTTTCTTGTTAATCCAAAGTAAATGGAAGGGATTAAAAATAAAATAAGATAAACAAATCCTAAAATAGAAAGAAAATAAAACCAGACACAGTATTCTTCACCGAGAGGGCCGAATAAATAATCCATTGTACTATTAGACATCTTTATAGTTTATACGAAGAAAAATATTAGAATTTACTAAATCTTTCTCAAAATAATTTACAATTACAATACATTCAAATAAAAAAAGAATCTATCTTTTTACACCGATTATTTTATCAAATAATGTGTTAATAATATTTGCCCTATTCCTGTATAACACCATATAGCAGGTCGTTCGTGTATGTTATTTGTTAATAAAAACCCCAAATATGGTCCAGTTAATAACATTGCTAAAAAAGGTTTTATTTGAAGAGTGGTTAATACTGGTATAACCCACATAAAAAAATACAATCCTATACTCGGAGTGAACCAATGCTTTCCAGGCGCACGTAATCTTATATTCCACGCAATGTGTTTATTTCCTGAAAATGAACAGGTTTCTTTTCCACACAATGGTTCATTATTAGTATCACACAGTTCTTCATCTGTAACAAAAAACAACCTACTCAACAATAATAACCCAGCAAAAAATGACATATACAAAAATAAAAAATTGGGTTTGTAGGTAAATGCGAACAACCATAAATTAAAAAACAATGGCTGAAAACATATATGAATGTATCCAATGTTTGTCAATAATTTATTATAATAGTTATTACATTGGTTAATTACTTTATATTGAAAAAATTGTAGTATTTCCATAAGAGAAAAATATCCTATCCCAATTGAAGCATATTTATTTTTATTATAAAAATAAAAACTAGATAAAAGTCCAACAATGCCAATTGTTAATGAAATATTTTCAGAAAAACACATATATAGTACTACTATATTTTTGGCGTTTGAAATAAAAAAGGTGTAAAATGTTTATTAGATTAATGATAGTATTATTGGTGTAAACGTCTGCGTAGTTCCTTACTCATTATTAAATAGTTTCAATATTTTCTTTTGCCAATCTTGTTCAAAAGAATCAATGTTTTTGTTTAGAACGTTACCCAATTGTTTCCACAATATTCCGCTAATTCTTAGTTCGGGTGCTTGATTCCACAACGTATCATAAAACTTACGCAATTGATAAAGCAATTCAACTTCAGAATCAGGAATTAAATCCATAATTTGTTTCGTAATATCATAAATATCACGAGGTTCTGGCTCTGGTTCATGTTTACTATTACTGCTAATGCTATTAGATTCAATCATGGGTGAATATGAAGAAGAACTTGAATTTGATTCTAACTCTTCCTGCTTTTTACGTTCTTGTTGAGCTTTAATAATGGACATTACAACTGCTGTGGACATTTTCAATAAAAGGATTTGTTTTTAATAATTCAACAGAGAACAAGACAGAATCAATTTTTTGATAAAGTACATAAAATATATATTCTATTTTATATACAAATCTATCATGGATAATTCAACGATATGGAAGATAATCAATACGTATTTTGAGGATAATCCACAAAGTTTAGTAAGACACCATATTGATTCTTACAACGATTTTTTTAAAAATGGTATATTCCAGCTGTTTAAAGAGAAAAATCCATTGAGAATCAATACACGTTACGATGAATCAATCGGTGATTATCGCTCTCAATGCATTATGTATTTTGGTGGCAAGAACGGTGATAAAATCTATTTTGGTAAACCCGTAATTTACGATGATAACAATTCACATTATATGTTTCCTAATGAAGCACGTTTGCGTAACATGACATATGGTATGACAATTCATTATGATGTAGAAATAGAATTTATTACAATATTGGGAAAGGATGAGGAACCAACTATACCTGGTCTAGAGACTGAAGGTGGATATGTAGATGCGCCATTTAAAAACACAAAGACAAAAACCGTGGCAGAATTAGAGGAAGAACAAATTTTATCTAATAGAACCGGTGACCAAAACCAAGAGAAGGCAGAGGAGATTATGACGGGTGGCGCACCTAAACCACCCCCACGTAGAAAAAAGAAGAAGTTAGATTCTGAATTAACTGCTGCAGAAACTGCAATGTTCCGAGAAGCCTTAGAAAAATCAATGGTAGAGCCTAATGTTCAAAAGGAAACCATTGTTTTAGAGAAGATTTTCTTAGGTAAGTTTCCCATTATGATTCAATCTAATTACTGTGTTTTAAGTGGTATGCCTAGAGAAATGCGTCATACTATGGGCGAATGTTTAAATGATATAGGTGGTTATTTTATTATTGATGGAAAGGAAAAGACTGTTATATCACAAGAGAGATTTGGGTCTAATATGTTAAATATTCGTGAATCGGGTGATGATAAGTATTTATTTTCGGCGGAAATTATGTCAGTATCTGAAAATGTATCAAAACCTATACGCTCTCTTGCAGTAAAAATTGTTGCACCTACCCCTTCTTATACGAATAAACAAATTGTTGTGAGAATTCCTAACGTGAGAGAACCTGTTCCTCTTTTTATTTTGTTTAGGGCTTTAGGTATCGTATCAGATAAACAGATTATTACAATGTGTTTACTAGATATTGAGAAATATGAATCTATGGTAGATTTGTTTGCACCATCTGTTCATGACGCTGGGGGGATTTTAACACAACGTAATGCTCTCAAATACATCGCCAATTTACAGAAACATAAAACAATACCACATACATTAGAAATCTTGGCGGATTATTTCTTACCCCATATTGGTGAGATGAATTTTACGCAAAAAGCATATTTCTTGGGAAATATGGTATTCCGTTTATTAAATGTATACAACGGCACAGAGCCATCAACCGATCGTGATAATTTTAAATTCAAGCGTATAGATTTGGTAGGCTCACTTATGAATGATTTATTTCGTGAATATTATACAATTCAACAACGCCAGATCCATTTGGCATTTGAGCAGCAGATAACATACAACCGTGGTATTTATGAGAATAATTTGAAAGGGTTAATTCGTGAAAACTATAGAGAAATATTTCGTGAGCGTACGTTGGAAGCAGGTTTTAAGAAGGCTTTCAAGGGCAATTGGGGAGCACAAGCTCACACAAAACGGGTTGGTGTAGTTCAAGATTTGAACCGACTTTCTCATAATTCTATGATGAGTCATTTACGTAAGACCAATTTGCCATTAGATGCTAGTGCGAAAGTAGTAGGTCCACGTGTTTTACATCCTACTCAATGGGGTTTCTTTGACCCTATTGATACACCCGATGGTGCGAATATTGGTATTCATAAACATATGTCTATTTCGGCATACGTAACACAAGGTTATTCTAGAGAGCCTATGATAAAATGGTTGCGTGAGAAAGTAGATATGAAATTAATAGAAGATTGCAGTCCATTGATTTTATCTAGAATGTCAAAGGTATTTGTGAATGGCCATTGGGCAGGGGCTCTTAACAATCCAATTGAAACTGTAGAGAAAATCAAATTGTTTCGTAGAAATGGTCTTATTCCAACATATACCAGTGTAACGTTTGATATTAAACAAAACACGGTTTTTATTTACACAGATGCAGGTAGAATATGCCGCCCCATTTTTTATATGGATAATGATTCTGAAAAGTTCTCCTTTGAATCTGAAAAAGTATCAAAAATATTGGGCGATGCAGATAAATTCTCATGGAATGAATTAATTACAGGTTTCAATCGTAAGAAGGACCCAACATTTAAAATCAATATGGATACTATCTATGAACTACATGAAGTATATGATGGTATAGATTCTGAGTCTAATCCCGCAAAGTTAAAGCGATTTTTACAAGAGAAGGCTATAATAGATTATATTGATACCAACGAATCTGAGGGTGCTTTGATAGCACTTAGTACAGAGGACTTAGAGAAAAACAAAGCGAAGAAATTCACCCATATGGAAATCCATGAGTCGTTGATATTTGGACTAATGGCGAATATGATTAATTTCCCCGAAAACAACCCTGCGTCACGTAATTCTTTCTCATGTGGTCAAAGTAAACAGGCTGTCTCTATGTATCACACAAATCATCAAGTCCGTATGGATAAAACTGCTGTTGTATTAGTATCCGGTCAAAATCCTTTAGTAAAATCTCGTTATTTGGAACATATTAATCATGAGGGTAATCCCTATGGTGAAAACACAATTGTTGCGATTATGTGTTATACAGGATACAATATGGAAGATTCCGTATTAATTAATGAGGGTTCATTAAAACGTGGTCTTTTCCGCACAACCTACTATACCACATACGAATCACATGAAGAAAAATCAAAGACTGGAAATGCTACAGTAGATAAAGTATTTTCAAATATTCAGTCCGAGACCAATATTGTAGGAACTAAACCTGGATACGATTATAGTAAATTAGACCGCTTTGGTTTAATCCGTGAAAACACAGAGGTCAATGATAAAACGGTTTTGATTGGACTAGCCGCCGCTAGCTCAGAATCAAATGAAGTAAAATTAGATATGTCTAAGACACCTAAGAAGGGTCAATTGGGTATTGTTGATAAAGCATTTATTACGGATGGCGAAGAGGGATTTCGTATTGCCAAAATTCGTATTCGTGAAGAGAGAATTCCCAATTTGGGTGATAAAATGGCGAGCCGCGCTGGTCAGAAGGGTACTGTAGGTCTGGTCATTCCAGAACAAGATATGCCGTTTACTAAAGATGGCATTCGTCCAGACATTATTATTAATCCACATGCTATTCCAACACGTATGACTATTGGACAATTAGTAGAAGGTATAACGGGTAAAGCATGCGCAATGTATGGAGGGTCAGGTGATTGCACTGCTTTCAATAACAAGGGTTCAAAAATAAAGATTTTTGGTGAGATGCTTACTAATGTTGGCTATCATTCCAGTGGTAATGAAATATTATATAATGGAATGACGGGTGACCAAATCAACGCAGAGATTTTTATGGGACCTACTTATTATATGCGTTTGAAACACATGGTGAAAGATAAAATAAATTATCGTTCTTTGGGCCCCCGTACCGCATTGACTAGACAACCCGTAAGTGGACGTGCTAATGATGGTGGTTTACGTATTGGTGAAATGGAACGTGATTCCGTTATTTCACATGGTGCAACAGAATTTTTACGTGAATCAATGATGGAACGTGGTGATAAATATCATATTGCGATTTGTAATAATACTGGTATGATGGCAATCTATAATCCTGCGAAAAATATATTTATGAGTCCTATGGCAGACGGTCCTATTAGATATACTGGGTCTTTAGATGGTAAAGATATGAACATTGAGAATGTTACCAAATTTGGCCGCAATTTTAGTGTGGTGGCCGTGCCCTATTCATTCAAATTATTGTTACAAGAGCTACAAACCATGAATATTCAAATGCGTATAATAACAGAAGACAATATTCAACAATTTGAGAATATGTCATATTCTAAGAACATTGAGAAATTAATGTTTACGGATAAGTTTGACCCAAAATCTATGGTGAATGAAATGAAACAGCAATTATTAACTAAAACTGATGTTTTTAATACACCGGATAGTATTAAAACTCCTTCGCCACAATATGCGAAAGGCTCACCTGCTTATGTCCCACCAGAAGAAGAATATGAGCGATTACAAGGTATATATAAGAAAACTGCTGAGGAATTAGAAAAATCACCAGAATATGACCCAATGTATAGTCCACCATTTAGTGTGTGGAAACCTGGAAGCGGTTCAGGTGTTGACGAAGATAGTCCACCATTTAGTCCTTGGAAACCTGAAACAGATTCTCCTTCTACAAATTTGGATATATTAAAAGAACAAGCACAAACATATAATGTTGGCGAAACAGTGCATTATAGTGGAGACAATAAACCTGAACGCATATGGAAGATTACCGAGATAGGTCCTACATTGATAACAATTAAAGCACAAACATTCTTAGATGAGCTTTATGATATGGATAATACATTATATGTGACTGCACTGGATATCTACAGACCAGGCGATTTTGTTAAAACCTCTCCTTTGGGAGATACAATGCCAATGATTCCAGTGGCGCAGGCCACAATGAATGGAGGAGCGCAAGGACAAGGATACGGACAAGTATATGGACAAGGATACGGCCAAGGTCAACAGGGAAATCCATTAGCAGGAACACCTATTAATTTTGCGCCGGTTTTTAAGATAATGAATGGAGGTAGTGATTTTTCAACGGGTAATCCAGGAGATGTTCAAATGGAGGGTGGAAGCGCAATAGGTGATTCTGCGCCATTATTAAGTTCAACTTTAGGCCCTCCAATGATGTTTAAACAAGATGGAGGTGAAAAGAAAGCCGAAGAGAAAAAACCAGAGGAACAAAGTGGTGGTGGATTTTTTGACTTCGGTAAGGTAGTAATAAAGAAACTTGGATTTTAAGCATAAAAAAATATATCCATAAATAAAAAATTATTATTATTATTATTATTATTATTACCAATATTTATTATCTATTCTGTATCACTTTCTGTATCATAATCCCATGCGTTCTTTTTAACTAATTCAAAAGAACGCATTAAGTCACTTGCTTTTGGAGCTTCAGGAAAACAACGCTCCTGGTATTTAAACAAGTGTTCAACATCCATATTCAAATTGCACTCTTTGCAAATTAATAGTAAATTATCAGGTGTAGACGTTCCACCATGCGCATGTGCCTTAATATGCCCCCTATGATACCCATTGAGTTTGTTTTTATAAATCATAGTTTGATTGCAACAGGCACAGGGTGCTTCGTCATCCTCACCAAATTGACGTTTGTCTAAAGCACGTTTTGTTGAAGTAGGCACAGGGAGACGCTTGTTCCAATCCTTATCACGAACAAAATTGTAATCTCTAAGGATTTCTAGTAAATGTTCGTATTCCTCTGCGACATCTTCCATAGTGTACTTCTGTTTCGTCTCTTTGTTCTTTCTTCCATCCCACATTCGCGGATTTTTATCCTTCGTTCGGATGAAATATGGAATATTACTTCTCAATGTCTCTTCAGTAACATCAGATGATGTAGACATTGTGTAAAAGATAGCAAAATAGGCAGGTAATGAAATTTTATAAGACACCAATAAGCTGCTCATGAAGCAAAAGAATTTGCGAATAGCATTCTTGAAATTTTCAAACTTTTCAGCATCGTACTGCAAGCATGAGTTGTTCTCAATGATATACTCATTGATAGTCTTATCGTTCATTGAGAACATTTCCAGACTAGTCTTTTTTGGCTTAGGATGAAGCATCAAATAAAATTTAGCACACCACGGGAGCCAATACTTGCTAACGTCATTATGAACATGTTTGAATGTTGACATCATAGCATCTTGCCACCTCATTGGCTCAGTCTGCTCTTTGATAAACTGAACAAGAGGGCAATCCACCTTCAGTTTCAAAATGTCAGACCCAGTAACCTTGACACAATTTTGTAGTTCCAAAAACTTTTGGCCAAGTTCAATATCATTCATTCTATTTGTATATGTTGTCATACCTAACTTAATACCCAAAAATGCATTCTGTTGGGTTTCTGTCAGTACAGAAACTCGTTTCTTGGTCTTCTTCTTATAGTCAGTCGCCAAATCTAAATTATTGAAGAATATTGATACCTCCTCCCCATCTATCATTAATTCACAGCAGGGAGGAATAACTCCTTCTTTAGTACCACTGTTCATATAGACGCCATCAATAAATGCGCAAATTGCCCGACTGCGATTTCCACCATCAAGACACATCATTTGCCACGATTCTCCTGGTTTCAATTGGTCAAGGTGATATTTATAGTAGACCAGAGGTGGAATATACAATGGCTTATCGTAAAGAGCGGATTCTATCATAGTTTTTCGTAGAAAGTTGGCAATAGGAAAAGTCCAAGCATTCAATGCTCTTTGCATAAACGGCTTCATATTTATTACCTCATTGGTAATCATATTAAACAATTTTTGCACAGTATTTACAGTGAGGGAAACTCCGTTTCCCAAATCAATTACGTTAGCTGGTTCAGAATGTTCATTTGTAATCCTCAGAGGTTCAGTCATGATTAAAAGTTTTGTTGGTTGTTGTTAACTAATATAAAGTTTGATACCAAAGTTTTCAATTTTTTCTCATAAAATTAACCAATAAAAGTTAATATTATTTAATTTCTCCGAAGGTTCCATTCTAAAAAATTGAATAATATTAACTTAAAAAGTATAAAAGTATACCTGTTAAGTATATATAATGTCAGCATCAAACAATCGTATTTTAAGTATTTATAAATCTAGAGGGACGATTCTAGAGATTTTATCTGATAATTTAGGATATGACACAACGGAATATGAAGCTTTTAGTATAAATGAGATTGATGCAATGTATTCAAATTCGCAGTTGGATATGTTGTTAAAACAAAAAGAAGGCGAACGCAAGGTATATATTAAATATTATCTTACTGCCAAACAAATTCGTCCTCAGAATCTAGACGATATCATTGAAGATTTGTTTATTATTGAGAATGTTCTTACAAAGGAGGATACATTGGTAATTATTACCGAGGATGAGCCCAATGATACGATTACAACAAAACTTAAGTATCTTTATGACCACGATGGAATTTTCGTTGTAATCCACAACATCCGTAGACTTCAATTCAATATCTTGAACCATAAACTAGTTCCTGAGTGCACAATTCTGCAAGATAATGAGATAGAGGAACTAAAGAAGAAACACAACATTACAAATCCTATGCAGCTTCCTGAAATTTCTCGGTTTGACCCGCAAGCTCTAGCTATGTGTTTGCGTCCAGGTAATATATGTGAATTCAAAAGAACTAGTGCAACAGCAATGTTTTATAATTATTATCGTGTTTGTGTGTGATAAAAATATCGCATCAAAATATAGATAAGAATGGCAAATAATGTATTAGTTGGATATAGCCCAAATGATTTTTATTATGTGCAGGCAGAAGAAAGCAATGTTATAAATCCAAGTTCTGATTGTGGTAGTCTTGTTGTGAGTGGAAATGTAATTTTACCTAATGGAACTACAATAGCTAACGGATCTTCATTATCTTTAAACGATCCTGCATGGGATACAATATGTAATAATTACTTTAGCCAAAATCAAGATAATTGTGTAAAGCGAGAATTGTGCAACAACAAGAACAATGCAACACAATTAGGAGATTTACAAAATAGTAAATCAGGCGCTATGGAAAAATATATGAATGAAAAAATGAATTACGATAGCATATTAATGAACACAATAAATTTAGGAATAGGTATAGTTTTTTTAATTGTTGTTATCTATAAAAATCAGAAATAACAATGTATTATAATTATATATAAATAATTATAATAGAATGTCGCAACAGATTTATGTAAATGATGCAATGGAATCAAACTATAAATTAATGAATGATTTGAACACATTTAATATGAAATATGCCAAATATGTGAAATGCAACGACAATAATGCTCCTGAGATTAAAGGAAATTGTGCCCCTTCGGATTTAACATGTTGTTCAAGCACTGATATTGGAACAGTTGGGCTTGGTGGTCTTACTACATTGCAAGGAACATTGATTGCCGACATAAACGATATGCGTGAAGCAGGTAATTTATTAACGGGTAATTTGATTTCAAATTCGCAATTTAATACTAACCATAGTAAAATTCTTAGTCACGCAAAAGAAATAAACAAAAATAGATCAGATTTAGACAATAAGATGAGAGAACTCTATAAAATAGATGGAAACCTGCAACAAGATTATTTTTTGCAATATGATTCAGTAATGTATACTGGAATATTGTTTTCTATTTTAGCAACAACTATTTTGTATTATACATTCACAAAATTATAATAAAATATGATAATATAGATATAGCATTTATGGAAACAAACACAGATTATTTTACATTTAATGTATCCAATCCAATAGATGAATATATTAAACCATTAAATATACATTCATTAACGATTTCTAAGCTCGAAAAAGAACCAACTATAATTCCATTCACGGCAATCTGCATTTTAGCATCAGGTATTATTTATTTATATTTGCAAGAAAAGTAAAATCTGAATATATAGTAGATTAATGAATTTTAGCAGTATTAATTCAAAACCTAACAATAGTAGTGATTATTCAGCTTATTCTGAAAATTTTGTCGTGTATGAGGGGTTTAATGACCGTGGATATAAAGTAGGAACAACAGGAAATACAATATTGTCGGATCAAGTTTTACCTTTATCTCTTATTGCGACGGATTATTCTAATAAATTAAAAACAGTTAATCAAAATTATTATGACCTCTCATCAAACATTAGTAGTATAAAAACTATACAAAACGATATATCCGGAAACTCTTATTATGATTACAATACCCCTTTTGTTTTGGAAAAACCAAAAACTTTATTGGATGGTTTAGTTTACGATAATAATTTGTTAACAGTCCAAGAAAACGCTATGTATGTTTTAGGAACAATTGCGGCTGCAACATTAATAGTATTTGCTATAGTTATTGGAAAAGAATAAAGGGTTTAGTCAATCTTTCTCTATTTATATACAGCTTTGCGCATTTTAAATGCGCATGGTAACGTTGCCATTCCACTGATAAATCGCCCAATTTTGGACGATTTAAATATGCAATGGTGTAAAACAAAATATTCAGTTATTATATAAATCATGCCAGAAAATTACCCATATGTTGATTTGAATGGACTATTAAATATACAGAAAGATTATTTGGGAAATTTATCTGCATCAGACCCCGATTCAGCCGCAGTTATAACCCAAATACAAAGCAATTTATCTAATATGTATACTGATTATGCTACAGCAAACGTTTCTACTAACTCGGCTCTTACTCGTCAAAAAGAGGTTCTTGAAATAGTTGACGCTGAGAAAAAAAGATTGGAAAACAAAAAGCAGGGTGTTGATAATGCTGCTTTTGGGCAAAAACGTGCTGTGGAGTTAAATAATAGCAACCGTTTAAGACAAAATGGTTATACCAATTTACTTATTGTTCTTATTATTACTTTAGCTTTATTTATTGGAATTATGATAGCAAGTAATTATTTAACTTTTATACCTCAAGTTGTTTTTGATTTATTGTCTATAATTGTTATATCTGTAGGAATTTACATCTCATTATATTCGTTTCTTGATATTCAAGGAAGAGATAATATGAATTTTAACGAATTAGACCTCCCTGGTATGAATAATAGTGTAGCAGGTAATTCAAAGGCAGCTGGGGCTGGAGGTACAAAAAATTTAATATCTGGTGATTTCGGTTGTGTGGGTAGTGATTGTTGCGGACCAGCAACTAAATGGGACCAGGGAAATAACATATGCAGACAAGGCTTCACCACTATGAGTTTCTCATACAATACGGGCGATATTACCAAAGTTGCCGCAAATGGTCCTTATGAGTTTGACGATTATGTTCCATCAAATTAAACAACGAAGAGATAAAAAATCTAATAATAATATAGTTAAATCATTATTAGATATGTCTGTTGAACCAAATCCTGTAGCAGTGGCTCAGCAATATGCTGCTCAGCAAAGCATTCAGACTGAATCAGAAGAAGAAACCAAGAAGAAAGCAGTTGCAGAGGCAAAGGCTAAAGCAGTTGCAGAGGCAAAGGCTAAAGCAGATGCAGAGGCAAAGGCTAAAGCAGATGCAGAGGCAAAGGTCACTGCAACAATGTTAAATCAATATGAAAATGTAGTAAAAGAAAATACGATTTTAAATGACAAAATTAATACTCATATGTTTAGTGAAAACAAAGGTAAAAAGGATATTGATGATGAGAAATCTAAATATTTACAAGAAACCATACTTACTATGCGATTTATTAATAATTGTTTATTTGGTGTTTATTTGACTTTGTTTGCGGGTTTAGCATACACTATATATAACAAAGATTTGAACATCAAAGCAAAAATTGCATTGTTTCTAGTATTTTTATTGTATCCTTTCTATATTAGTGCGCTACAAGATAATTTGAGATTTGTTTATAATTTTTTGTTTTCAGCAACAGCAAATATTAATACCTCATCTCTTCCAGAAAGCAATGAATTAATAAACAACAATACATCAAATATTCATAGTTCCGAAGAAAAAGAAGTAGATTACAACGCATTGTTAAAAGAAAATTCTATATTGGAAACAAAAGTAACTAACATTAAAAACGATAAAACAATGAACAGTAGAAATTCTATTTTTACGGCTGAACAATCTGAGCAATATAAAACAATGAATAGTTATTTATTTGTATTATATTATCTTTGTGTCTTAGGATTTGTCTATGTATTATTTGCCACCGCTTCATTCCAGTTTAATATATATCTAAAAGTAACATTGGTTGTTTTATTAGCTGGTTATCCTTATTATATAGATATGATTGCAATAGCGATAATGTATGTTTTGACCGTTTTATATAAACTTGTTATGGGACAAACATATAAAGACCCACATGCGAAATACGACACTTCACTGTTGTAGTTTGATAGAAATTATTTTGTAAAAAAATAAAATAATTTATTTGTTTGTTTAGACTGCATGACTATAGGTCATCAGTATTTATATCATCATCAATATCTTCTTCAGTATGTGTGTTTAAATTGTCCCTATCATAAATAATCTTAACACCTCGCCAAGCATTATCCTTCTGCTTTCCATACTCCTTGTCCATGTACTCATGCAAGTCCTTAGGTCCAGGACACTTTCCACCATAGTTGGAACCATACCAGATTGCGAACTCGCTATTTAGTTCCATCTTCTTGATACGGCCATTCGGGTCACGCTTTACACAGTCATTCGTGAACTCCGAAATGTAATCCTGGCTCTGGCGATACTCATTGCTCTTGGCCATCACAATATTGCAATCCTTAACCATACCACCAGTCTCAAACGCACGCTTGACCAACATTGAAGCAAATACTTCTTTCCATGAGTCAAACTTTTCATCAATATACTCATCCAATTGGAACTGGAATGGTTTCTCCTTGTCATCACTCACAGGGTTCTTTGTAAACAGAGACTTGAAAGGGACAGCACGAATACGTCTCCAAGTGCCATGGTCGTTACTCTTCACCTCCATAAAGACATTACAAGTAACAACCAGCTTGAATTGGGGAAGGAATGAAATAGTCTGAGGCATGTAGGGTGCACGGCCCTGAAGACGGTCCTTACCACTAGTAAGTGTCTTCATCATACCCTCATTAATCTTGTCACCCTTCTGAGGCTCAGCCATAACAGCATAACGAATGCCCTTTAACTCTACAATCTCTGGAGTAAGTCCACCAACCTTGCCACGCTTCTCGGTAACCAAAGTAAGAGGTACATCGCCCTTGTAGTCACCAAGAACCATCTCCATCAAGTTCACAAGAACAGACTTGCCGTTCTGGCCGATACCAATGTACATGTTGAACGTCTGGTTAGCAGCAGTTCCAATAAGGGTGGAAGCCAAATGGTCCCACATGTACTCACATAGCTCTTTTTCTGGGAATAGTTTATTCATGAAATCATTAATTTCATCCATAATTTTCTGGTTAACAGAAGGATTCAAAGGAGTGTAATCAATGTTGGTGCACATAGAGATGTTATCTTCAGGATGGCCTTTTCTGAAAACCTTCTCCTTGAAATCAATTACACCATTCTTGTAGCACAACAAGTAAGGGTTTGTATCCATCTTCTGCAAGAATGTTCCATCGTAGAACAATTCCCTAGCCTCCTTCATAATCTTATCCTTTCCATTACTGTCGGATAAACGAGTGCAGATATTGAGAATACGAATAGACCTACGCTTAGCAGGATCATCTTCCGTGTTTTGCTGTTGGGGATCTCCATTGACAATCATTGTGTTCATTGCATTGAATGTCTTCTGGTTATACAAGTCGCGTAACTGCTCCGAAATAGCCTTACGAAGAGTAGTTCCAGAATCCACCTCTTGCCAACGATTGTTAATGTACTGATACCAAACATTACCCTTGATGCTTACACAGACATAGTTGTGTTTGAACAACTCATACAGAACCTTTGCGATGTCAGTGTCACCACAACCTGAACGGTCATCGTGCTTAGAAGTGGCTGCGCCACGAGTGCGAATTGTCTCCTCAAGGAAATAATCAATAGTGTCACG
>Ga0114974_10000021_pt1 | contig 136406 bp, 172 predicted proteins | sample S_130206_EF_Meta_FD_87318 | JGI IMG/M metagenome (GOLD analysis project Ga0114974, IMG submission 87318) | Freshwater microbial communities from Lake Simoncouche, Canada to study carbon cycling - S_130206_EF_MetaG | ecosystem: Environmental > Aquatic > Freshwater > Lake | place: Lake...
AATAGATCATCTCCAGTACAAATTGGCAACGAAACAAACTGGAAGCAAGTTGATTGCGGAGGCGAACATACGGCTGCGGTAAAAACTGACGGAACCATTTGGGCTTGGGGCGAAGGCGCAAACGGACGATTGGGAAATGAACAGACAAGTTCTTTTTCTTCCCCAATACAAACAGGAAACGGAAACAATTGGTCGAAGGTTTCCTGCGGAGCAGACTTTACCTGTGCTATCAAGACCGACAAAACCATGTGGACTTGGGGAGATAATTATAATGGTAAATTGGGAGATGGAACGACAAATGATAAATCATCACCAGTCCAGATAAGTAGCGACAAATATTGGGGTGATGTGGCTTGTGGATTTTTCCACACCATGGCTATAACCAGTAATCCTCCAGTAAGATTCAATTTCGTACATCCGACCTATACATTCGAAGTGGTAACATATACTCCAGAAAGCCTAATAGCTCTGGCTCCTTATCCAGACTCATTGGAGCATCTGATTCTGAACCTACAGGCTCAGGAAGTAGTCATCAACAACAGAAGGTATAAGCATGGAGATCAATTCACGGAATTTGGATCAAGAGCTATACGACTCAAACAATTGTATGTTGATTCCAGCGATCCAGTACTAAAGATAGTTTGTGATGCTGGTTACAGATTTGAGAATAATAGATGCGTTCTTGATTGCCTTGAAAGCGAAACGGCATGCGGTGGCGTTTGCTCCAATCTTCTTACCGATACGGACAATTGCGGTTCGTGCGGCAATGTGTGCGACAGTGGATACACATGCGTAAGTGGAGTCTGCACAGCACCATAACAATTAAATTTCTTTAAAGTCTGCATCGAAAAAAAAGAAATCTTTGTAAAAGAAATCATACATTATTTTTTTTGCAAAGATTTCTTCGTTATCATTATCTTGAAATATTATTTTTGCTGGTATTCCTATTGTTCCAGCCAAATTTGCTATTTCTGCATCAATACCAAAATAATACGAACAAGAAAGAATTGTGTGCGAAATTCTTCTGGTGTCATCAAAATGATGAAGTCTATTTTTAAAATACTTTTTTGTTTTAATCCCGCCAACACAAATCGAATCTATACTTCCAAATTCATTTATGATTTTATTCATTTCGATTTCCGACATGAGTTGGTTTAATTGAAAACAGGAAGATGTATTCTTGCCATAATATCTCAACTTGTTTAATGGCAAAAATACACTTTCAATTTTTTTATCAATTGTGAAATTTTTGTATCCAATTCTTTTTGGTTCATAATATTTATAATATTTTAAATCTAAAATATCAAAATATTTAAATGGCGAAAAAGATTCCGCTTGATGCAATGGCATTTTCAAATAATTTAATACTGGTGCATAAGAAAATATTGTGAAGAAATCTCTTAGTGTTCTAGCATTTGAACTGGCTACAGATATTCTCATGCTATTCTCAATGGCATAAGAATACAATGAGTTCAAAGCGATTAAAGTTTCAGAAAAATTTAAGTTATGAAAATAAACATTGTTCATGACTTATATATCGCTTTTTATTTTAGAATTTTTCTATAATGCATTCTCAAACTTGGATACATGTGGTTGTACCAAGACTCAATTTGTTTTTGATGAAACAATGTTTGAATAACTACATCTCCAGACACTCCCAAAGAACCAGCAAGATGTGACATACCACTATCGATTCCAAAAAATCCTTGAGATCCCAAAAGAAATTTACTTTGTTCGAATAAATTTGAAAAATGAACTTTTACATCAGGCAAATATATTTTTGTTTCTGGTCTGCCAATATAATATGAATTATCGTTGCCAAATAATTTTATTATGTTTTTAATTTCAATGAAATTAAAATGTCTTTTTTTAGGACCACAAGAAAAAGAATTTAATTGAAAACATTTATAATCTTTTTTATCAATACTACCAAGTTTATTTTTAGGCAAAATGAAATTATTGATCTTGATTGGTTCGATGCTTGTGTGTCCTATAATTATTTCACACCAACCACCACCGATACAAAAATCTAAATCAGAAAAAAATATTTTTGAAAATGTAAATGGATATTTTAAAGATTGATTAATTTCAAATAATTCAATTCTTTCATCATAATCAAAAATATCTAAAAGTTGTTTTACAACTAAGTCTTTCGTATGAATAATTACATAAAAATTTTCTTGGAAAGCCAAACTGTAAATTCCATTTATAAGATGAATTATATCGCCAAGATGCAGGTGTCTAGTATTCTTCAAAGTAAAATATTCTATTCTTTTATTCATTTTGAAACTCAATAATAAACATTATTTATACAATATATATCTATTATTTAATTTAAAATTTTTCTGATGTGCATTCTCAAACTTGGATACATGAAATTGTACCAAGCTTGAACATATTTGGCTTGACAAGTTGCTTGAATAACTACATCTCCAGATATTCCCAAAGAACCAGCGAGATGCGACATGCCACTATCGATTCCAAAGAATCCTTGAGATCCTAAAAGAAATTTACTTTGTTCGAATAAATTTGAAAAATGAACTTTTACATCAGGCAAATATATTTTTGTTTCTGGTCTGCCAATATAATATGAATTATCGTTGCCAAATAATTCTATTATTTTTTTAATCTCATTGAAATTAAAATGTCGTTTTCGTGGTGGACTACAAGAAAAAGAGTTTAATTGAAAACATTTATAATCTTTTTTATCTATATTGCCAAGTTTGTTTTTAGGCAAAATGAAATTATTGATCTTGATTGGTTCGATAGTCATACTACCTAGTGGTTTTTGACACCAACCACCAAAACAAAAATCATTTTTAAATATATTTGAAAATGTAAATGGATATTTCAATAATAAACTAAATTTTGATAGTTCAATTCTTTCATCATAATCAAAAATATCTAAAAGTTGCTTTACAGCTAAATCTTTCGTATGAATAATTGCATAAAAATTTTCTTGAATAGCCAAGCTATAAATTGCATTGATAAAGTTGATTGTATCTCCAAGGTGCATATTGCACAATATAAAAGATTCCATTCTTTTATTCATGTTAAACCTCAATTGTTATTTAAAAATAAACTAAAACAACAATACTAATTTAAACACATACATAATATTTACATTTTGATGTTCGATTATTTAATGATAATGTTTCCAATTGAAAAGATATGAATAAAAATTATTGGTCTATTGAACTGTCGCATCCGTATTCGCCATCAAACGAAGATGTAAATACATATAAAAATAACATAAAAAAAGGAACTACTCTTTTACTAGGATGCACTCATAAATTGTTACCATTTAGCGACTTTCAAATGGATATAGATCCTTGGTACGAAGCACCTACTGTAATCGTTAAAGATTGGGTCAATAATGATAAATTTTACAACAATATGATTGGCGATGGCGTTTTGAACTTTACTAAAGATTTAACAGAAAAAATCATCAAAATGTCTGAGGCATATAGTGAGGTTTTGATTGTTAGATGCTTCAATAAGAAATTGCCAAACATGAAAATAGCAAATTATTTCCCAACAGAAAACGACTTTGTATTGAAGCCAAGTAAAGCCGTAAACCATCAAGATTACAACTTTTTTATATGGAATTTCAAAAATGAATCAAAAGGCAGAAGCTGATCTTAAGATAACCTTAGAAAAATTTGAAATAGGTCAATGGTCACATAAGCCCAACTTCAACATCATTTCTAAATTTCCAATCATGAGCAAAGAATTTCTTCGAAAAGTAGAAATGAAAAAACATCTCTTTACATGTAGCACATCTGGATCGACAGGAGAACCAGTATCAGTAGAAAAAACATATGAAGATTATATCTGGTACATGGCAACAACAATAAGAGAGTTTTTTTGGCGTAAATGGAATTTCACAAAAAATGTTGCAATAATTAGAGGCGACAATAAAATAGAAGATTTAGAAACTTGGGGACTACCAAAATTCATAGCACCAACACAAGGCATGACATACAAAATGAATTTTGCACCTATAAGTGTAATTCAATCTTGGCTAGAAGAAAAAAATCCACATTACATTCATTGTTATCCGTCTGTTTTAAAACAAATTGATTTATCAAAAATAACAAATCTAATTGATGTGAAAGGCACAGGAGAATTAGGCGGAACTATGTTTTCATCTGAAGAGTGTGGAACTATAGCAATACAATGTCCTGATAAAAAAAACAATTATCATGTTATGGAAAATCAAATGGTAGAAGTCGATACTGATGGTGGCATGATCATAAGCACCATGACAAACCCTTACATTAGAAGATATAAAAATGGCGACCATATAGAGCTTGGAGAATGTACTTGTGGAAGAACACTACAAACCATTACGAAAATAAATGGTAGGGTTAGAAATATGTTTGTACTTCCAAACGGTGACAAAAAATGGCCATTAGTTGGAAGCAGAGACTATTATTCAAGATTTGGTATTAAAAGGTACAAAGTCATTCAGACGAAAATAGACGAAATTGAATTGCAAATAATTTGCAATCCACTTAGAGAAAAAGAAAAAGAATTAAAAGAGTTGGTGTTGGAATGGCTGCAATCGCCAGTAAATATAAACATCAAATATGTTGATTCTTTTCAAAATTACAAACATGAAGAATTTATTTCATTGATATAGTCAAACTTAATTCTTTAATATTTTTCTACTATGGACACGCAATGTTGGATACATTATTCCATAAGCTTGATAAATACAATCGGTAAAATTAGGATGTAATCCTTGAGCAACTACATCTCCAGAAATTTTTAAAGATCCTGCCAAATGTGACATTCCGCTATCAACTCCAAAAAATGATTTACAACCTAATATAAATTTACTTTGATCAATCAAATTTGCAAAATGAACTTTCATATCTGGTATTGATATCATTGTTCCAACATTCCCAATAAAATAAGAATTACCCTCATCAAATATATTTAATATTTTTTTAATTTCATGCATATTAAGTCTTGGCTTTGCCCACCAATGAGACCTTGAATTTACTTGATAGCATTTATATTCTTTTTTTTCTTTTTGTGGCAATTTGCAATTTGGCAGTTTAAAACCTTCTAAATAAACAGGTTTAAATGTGCTTCCTCCAAATCTCCTGCCAGTCCAAACTGCTTTATTTTTTGTATTTAAATATTGCCCTATGGTAAAATGATAAGGTAATCCGGGAGTTCTTTTAACAATTTCTATCTTATCTTGATAATCAAAAATTTCCATCAATTGTCTTCCAACAATATGTTGATTGTAATGTATTTTTGCTTTAAATTCATGTTGTAATGCAAGATTATAAATTATATTTGTGCATGCAATATTATCACCAAGATGAATTGGACCAAGATTAAATAATTCTACTTTTTCTTCTTGTGTCATAAATAAACCTCAATTTATATATGTGATTAGAAAAATAGTTAAGTATGAACATGAAATATAATATGTTTTTAAGAAATAATGTTGATTTTTTAGATCAAATAATCAACAACTTTAGATTTATTGATAAAATTTTCTATTTTAGAAGTACAATTGCCACAAAAATTAAAAGATTTCCCATCCACTTTGACAAAAGTAGAATAATCATATACAGATAAATCAGATGCGTCTGCCACGCATGACTTATTGCAAATATCACAAATGACCGATGAAATTTTATCTTCAATTTTAATCATTGAATACCTTCAATAAGCAAAAGCCAATAAAAACAACAAACAAACCAACTAGTTGCATATAATTTAGTTTGAATTGAAAAATAAATATCGGAAGTATGTATCCTATAACCATTATCATTAAATCCCAATACGCACTATTTAAAAGTATGCTTTCTTTGTTTGGTAAATTTTTAGCAAAATAAAACCAAAAAAAAGCTGCACATGTATTTAAAAAAAGATTAATCCATATGAAATGTTTAGAAAGCCTTATGGATTCTGTAAAAGTCATCAGCATAATGGCTATGTAAAAAACAGAAGCAATAAGGTAATATATCATTGTCCTTATATATAAGGATTGTTTTCACATATTTTTTTAATTTCATTAAAAGGCTTTATATCAAGTTTTTCTTTGCATTGTTCAATACTAAATCCAAGTTCTTTAAATTCTCCCATTCTTATCAATTGATCCAAATTCATATCTTCAACTTCACCCTCCCAATCGCCTAAAAATCTCTTTCTTATACTGCAACTTGGATTGTCAAAATTCCTTACATATTTAAATCTACTTGGTCTCTGTTTTAAGGCATCGTCAATTTTTTCAATATCATTTGCTGTCATAAAAAATGCAACTTGCTCATAATTGTTATAAACTCCATCCATGCAGTTCAAAATAGAATCAAATGTGAATTTGATTCCCATGTTATTTCCACCATGATTGCTTTCGCCAATAATGCATTTTCTTTTGTCAAAATAGTTATCGAAATCTTCGAGCAATACAATGCACTTTTCTGGTATTTGACTAAACAAAAACATGATGTCCATATTTGTAAATTCTGGAACAAAAGTTATTATAACTATTGGCAAATTATATTTGACAGACAAATATTTGATAAAAGAAGTTTTGCCATTTCCGGGTTTGCCATAAAGTATAGCTCCTGTTTTCATAAGGCTTCCATCAGCCACTTTGCTTACTTCTTCTTCAATGTCTTTCCATAATAGTTCATCTATTATTGGTTTATCTGCAATTTTTATTGATCCGATTTTGTCAGTATACCAAGGAGTTGCAACCAATACTGGAACTCCAAATAAATTCAATTGTATTTTTTTCAACTCATCTTCTAAAAATCTTTTAAGTTCTCCGTAAGACCAACGCAAGCAAGTGATTGTAGTTGTTAAATCTTTTCCTTGAAATCCTGCTTGTAATAGTCTTTCGCCATGAGACAAATAAAATGTTGGAACTCCTTTGAATTTCAAAAAAGCTCTATAAATGACAGGGTGTCTACTTTCAGTGAAAAACTCTTCTTCTACGATAAATTTTGGGCAAGTATCAACTATTTCATATAAAGTTCTAAATGTATTGTTATCTACCCTTATTTCCATAAAAACGATATAACGCATAAAAGCCCAAATTCCAACTAAACTTCCGCCTATTGCAATGATAGCTGTAAACCAATTCATAAGATCTACTCCAAAATAATATTTTATATTATACATTCATTGAAAACGAATTGCAAATGCCATAAATAAGGAAAATGGAGATAATATGAAAAGTATAAATGAATTTAAGGCTGGAAATAAGATAAAAGGTTTTGTTGGTAAATTATTTGAAGCAAGGCAAGTTACTCATTCAGCACATCTCCAAACAAAAAGTTATTCAGAACACAAGGCTCTTGGTCACTTTTATGAAGGTTTGCTAGATTTGTCAGATTCATTTATTGAAACATATCAGGGTCAATATGGAATTGTTACTGGTTATGATTCGTTAAGTGTAAAAGTTCCAGATAGCATAGAAAAATACCTCGAAGACTTTGCTGGTGAAGTTAAATCTGCTCGTAAAAATTTAGATGAGGATGATACTCATTTGCAAAACATGTTAGACGAAGTTTTAGGATTAATTTATTCGACCTTATACAAAGTAAAATACCTCAAGTAAAATTTAAGATGTTTTACTCAATAAATAATAATATATTTTATTCAATTTGGATTTACATGAAAAATAGGAAAATAGCAAATAGCGATTATATAAAAAGAAAAATCAATCAATCATTGCAAAAAAAAATAATATTAAATGTAAAAATACCTAGTAAAATACCAAAAAAAATATTTTTAGAATCACACAATCATGATTGTAAAAGAAAAAAAGAAAGTCCATTTTTAACAACCATACCATCAAAAATTATAAGACTTGATTTGCCAGAAGCTGGGAGCTTTAATGCCGGAATATTAGATTTAGGCAATAAAATATTATGTGTTTATAGATCAAACGAATACGAATTCATAGCTTGTTTTTTAAATTACGAATATAAAGTTATCGATGATTTTTATTATAAGTTCAAAATGTACGGTGTTACCGATCCAAGAATAATTAAAACTCCTGACAATAAAGTTCTTATGTCTTATTCTATGAAGTTTGATAATTGCAATACAGAAAGTATTGCAGGAACAATTATCATGGATTTAAGTAAATCAGATAATGAAATTTTTGAAGATAAAACAATTAGAATAAGCCCAAAAGAAATTGCAGGCAGACAAAAAAATTGGATGCCTTTTGTTCATGAAAAAAAATTATACTTTATTTCAAACATACATCCACATGAGATTTATGAAGTCCACACAGGAAGCATCATAAAATCACAAAAAAAATATATAACATCATTTAAAAACAAATGGTTTATGCAAACTGGATTAAGAGGTAACACAAATGCAGTTCTCTTGCCAAATGGCAATTATTTGACAACATTTCACACAGTTGCAAGAGACAGAAATTTACATTATTATGACAATGGTTTTTATATTTTTGAAGGCAAACCACCATTTAAAGTAACGCATATGTCTGAAAAAACATATTTAAAAGCAGAAGATGCCACAGAACCTCATTATAGAAAATCTGGTCTTATACTGTGTGCATTTCCAGTAGGAATGATTCTTAAAGAAAATAAAGTTGTTATAAGTTATGGCGATAATGATTCTTGTGTAAAAATACTTGAATCATCCTTAGATGATGTCATGAGCATGATGGTGGAGGTAAACGACAAATAGATCAAAAATTTTTTAGTCTTGTTTTTCAAAGTAAAAGCTATAACCTTCCCATCCAGAACCATAAACGGCTCTTTCTGGTGAATTATCATCCGAAGTATGAAATAATTTTATTCCTTTTGATGCAGTAAATTCATCTACGGCTCTTTTTACATTATAGCTTTCATCAGGTCCAGCGGCATAGTCATGACCAGCAAAAATTCCACCCTTCTTAATCTTAGGATACCAAATGTTTAAATCGTTGAGACAACCTTGATAACTGTGATTTGCATCTAAATAAATAAAATCAACATGGTTATCATAAAACTTATTTACAGCAACATTTGACCACATTTTAAAAAATGAAACATGTTTATAATTCTCAAAATCTTTTAAAACTTGATGATATCTTGTAATTTGAACTTCATTCGATAAATTACATGGATCATTGTATCCTTCACTTTGATTTTCCCAAAAATCAATTGCAAATAACTTTTGACATGTTTTCCAAGAATCAACAATTTGTTTTGTAAAGTGACCTGCTGCAACGCCAATTTCTACACCAATCCCATTTGGAAATTTTTTATCGATATACTCAAGTAGTTCTACTCTATTTTTAAAATTTTCACTTAACATAATATCTCCCGTTTGTCCAAGAATCGTTATAAATATCTACCTTTTCTTGAATTGTTTTGCCTTTCATATCTTCTGCTAATATTTGTAAATTCCTGCCTATTTTATATTTGGGTATAATAGTTGATTTATAAGAACTTTTATTTCGAATAAAATCATATGCTTCGGAAAAATCATTGTGCCAAATGATAGAAGACAAATGACATTTTTTGCATATCCAGATTTGATCTTCTTCAAAAATTTCTATTTCTCCTTTTTCTATTCTATTTTTTATATCAAATCTATTTGGTTCATAAGTATATTGTGCTTTATCGCAAGCCTCACATGGCTTTTTAAATACATGATCAGGAACAATATTAGATCTACCAGAATGTGATCCATAATAATGATGCAATCTGAACATTTTTTTAGAAAATCTTGCACAACGAGATCCAAACTTTCTTGCCCTTAAACAAAAATCCTGATCTTCCCAATGCTCGTTATTTGTAAATACTTCATCACAACCATTAATTTCTAACCATTCGTTTCTAAAAATCATATAATTACCATAACAATTAAGTGGCATTAATTTTTCTGGTTCATTAATTTCGCTGTGTTCTGTCCAAGAGCATCCAGATTTATTTATCTTTGGAATAGAATTCCAATTTACATTATCGCTATTCATGTCCCAAATAGAAATAGAATGACCAGTGTTTGGATGAATATCATTTATATTTTTAGGTTCGCAATTATGAAAATAAAAATCACAATTGCTAGTTGATTCAGCACAAATTTTTGTGAAGTCTGGTGTTACGAATCTCCAGCAAGACAATCTTACTATTCTATCTGATTCCGAATACATATATGGTGCATTAAATATTGCACAGTCTAATCTTTTGGCTATATTCAAATTAGGCTTGTAAGGAACATGAATGATGTTTAATTTATAATGATTTGCATATTGTGGAATAAGATCTTTTCTTTTAGAGTAGTGAGGGTCTATAGCATAAACATCAAAGTCTTTATGCTTTTGCTCAGATAAACATTTCAGTTGTGCTTTAAAAAGATAATCTCCTTCAAAAAAAAAGGATGGTGTCATTCCTACCGTAAGATTTGTCATAATAAATTATTTATGTAAGCTAACACAAAAAAAATTATAAGTAAAAAATAAAAACATATGATATAATAATGATGAAACTAATTCTTAATTGGGCAATAAAGGGTGTCCTTCCAACTTTTTATAATTTTGGTAAATCAACAAACAATGATATTTTCTGAATTTCTCAAAAATGAACACAAAAAAATTCTTGGTTGGTGCGATGAAGATAAGGCACAAAAATTTTATGATATTATTACAGAATCTAAAGCCAAATTATGTGTAGAAATTGGAGTTTTTGGAGGTTCGTCTTTAATTCCACAAGCTCTTGCGATGAAAGATAATAACGGTGGAATCGTAGTTGGAATCGATCCTTGGACAAATGATGCTGCATTAGAAGACATGGAAACAGATGAAAGTAAAAAATGGTGGTCAAAAATAGATCTAGATGAAATTTATGAAAATTTTATCGGACAATTAAAAAATTATAAAGTGGATTCATTTTGTAAAATATATAGAGATAAATCAGAAAATGTAATAAATGAATTTGAAGATGAATCTATTGATGTTTTGCATATTGATGGAAATCATTGCGAAAAAATTTCCTATCAAGACTCTGTTAATTATTTTCCAAAGGTTAAAAAAGGTGGCTACATATTCTTTGATGATATATTTTGGACTGAAAACAGGAAAAATATATCAACAGAAAAAGGTTTAAATTACTTATTGCAATATTGTGAAAAAGAATGTATTGTTGGAAAAGATTGTGTGGTTTTAAAAAAGAAATAATATAAGTGATTATAAAACCAAAAAGAATTAATTGGCAAATACAAGTCAATATTCCAGACAATATAGGCGTTGCAGATTTCACGCCATTATCAATTCGCAATCAGCCAAATCTAAATGTTGTAATATCAACATGCAAAAGAGAAAATAGTTATATACATCAATTGCTAAGTACCATGATGCTTGGCAGTTCATCTACATTGAAAATAAATCTTGTTGTTTCTGGACAAGATAGTTCTTATCTTGATTGTTACAAACATTTGCCGAATATAAAAATTCATACATGTTCTGATTCTGAATGGGATGTTATAAACCATTTGCCAAGTAAATTCAAAGCAAGTTATAATTACATTAAATGTCTTATGATAAACGATCATGAAAACAGTTTGGTGTTTGAAGATGATGTAATATTTCAATATGATTGGATAAGGAAATTTTACACATGCCTAACAGACATAGAAAATGATGGAAACTCAAAATACATATTCAGTTTATTTTCATTCAATAAATGCAATAGTCAAAAAAATTACTTTTTAGTTCCAAAGCTTAGTTGGGCGGGAACACAAGCGATATATTATCCAAAATCAGTTCTGAAAAATATTGAAAAATATCTTCTAGATGTGACAAATTCTGTAAGTAGAACACAAATTGAACCAAGTAATCCTTCTTTTTTACATGCTTATGATATGATTATCAAAGAGTATTGCATGTTAGAAGATATAAAAATTTATATGCCAGTTGAATCTTTAATTCAACATATTGGAAAAGTTACTGCTGGCGGAACTGGCGAAAATATCATTAGTAGTCAAGTGTTCTATAATTCAAATAATAGTTAAATAATTATTTTTTGTCTATGTTGTACTTTTCCTTCAAATATGCAAGTATGATCTCTTGCTCAGTATCCATATCTTTATGTTTGTCGTAAAGGTCTTGATAAATTTTTTGAATGTTTTGATATTTCTTTCTTTTCTCTTTAATTGGAAATTCTACTTTATAAGAAACCTCATCTGATAAATTAAAGGAATCCAAAAATTCTGCGTATTCTGTTGCCAAAGAAATTCTTTTTTCTGCATATTTCAAAACCAAAGAATCAACATTTTTTGTAGACATACTTCTAATTTTTGCAATAGTTTGTTTTATTTCTAAAGCTGCGGTATTTGGCTTTGCATTAATCGCTTTGTTGAAGTTGTGAATAATATCATTGAAGCCAATCCAATAACTCTTAGTCGAAATCTCTTGCTCTGGTGTAATCGCAAAAATAGTTAAAGCAAATATCAAAATCATGTGTAATCCCCTTTTAAACTTTAAACTCCCTCATTAATTTATTTTATCAAAAATTTCAAAAGATTAAAGAGATATATATTTAAAATTATAAAAATAATGTAATTTTTGCAGTCAAAATAATAACTTCAAACAAATCGTATAACTATGTTTAAACCGGGACCTTTATACAAAAAAAGAAAAGAAATAATGGCAGAATTAAAATCAATGCCATTGAAAACTGGTGATATATTTTACAACGGGTCTAATGTTCGTGGACCATTAGGAATTCCTTTTGCTAAACTAATCCAATTATTTACCAAATCAAAGTATTCGCATGCAACAATGATACTTGTTGAGAATGGAGAATATTATGCGATTGATGTTTGTGACTATGGAACTAGAAAATTAAGAGTGATTGACTGGTTTGATAATTGGTATGTAGAAGATTTTTGCATTTTCAGAATCAAAGAGCAAAAAGAAGAAGACGAAGATAGATTTGAAAAATCCATTTGTAAATTTCTAGAAGAAGATCCAGATTATGATTTTAACTTCAAAAATCCAAACGCATATTATTGCACTGAGTCTGTGAAAAGAATGTGTTCTGAGGTTGGATATGATTTGGGTGGATCATATTTAGTAAAAGATATAGTTCCAAAATGGTTTTATCCAATTCTTTTATTTGGATCACTGATAACAAAAATAGTTTCAAATTCATCTCTTCCGACTGACATTCCTATATCAATTGTTGGTAATGAAAATAAAGGAATGATGGCTAGTTCTCTAACAAAAAAAATACTCGAATACGATGGTGTAAAATTTGAAAAATTCATTTAAATTCATATTATTTGTTCTTATTTTCATTTGTGGTTGTCCGAGTCACAAAAACAATGATTGGAATGATATAGTTGTTGAAAAACAAAATGAAACAATTGAAAAGCCAGTCGAAAAACCAGTGGAAAATCACAACACAAAGTTGTTAATTCTTCATAATAAACAAAGAGAATTAAAGGGAAGAACTGGTCTTGAATTGCATAAAAATTTGATTGCATATGCACAAAATCACGCAGAATGGATGGCTAAAAAAAATAATTTAAAACATTCTGATATTGATGTTTTGATGGGTGAATGGCATACGGCTGGAGAAAATATAGCTTGGAATCAAGAAGATGAAGAAGAAGTTACAACAGCATGGATGAATTCATCTGGTCATAGAGCAAATATTTTAAATAGAAGCTTCAGCAAAGTAGGATTTGGCGTTGCTGCAGCAAAAGATGGAAGCTTATATTGGTGTACTGTGTTCGCTGATTGATATCATTTTCAAATATAAAATATTAGGTGGTTCTGTATAATAGAACTTTATATAAGGACAAATCCAAGTTTGTTGTCCTGCCATTACACCCTGCAAGTTTTCACTATAAACATCATAAAGCCATCCATCATATAATGGTTCTTTATAGCCTAATCTAACATCGCATGATGGAAAATAATTATTTGAAACAAGTAATACAAATCCATTTTCATAGTCTGCCATGTTTTTGCTTTTGCAGCCTAGATTTATAAGTCTATCTGCTCCTACAACAACAGGAGATAGTGATGCATCAGTAATTTGTGCTGGTGCAAAATCATATGTTTTCCCGCCCTTTTCAAAAACCCACCTACCACTAGACTTGGAAACTTTAAAGGCATTAATTCCAAGCTTTTCTAAGTCTGATCGATTGTCTGTTTCTGGAAAAATTCCCATTTTTAGCTACCCTTAATATCGTGATAATTTATTCTTGTTGTAATATTTACATCTTTAGCTGGTTTGCCATAAATTTTCACAGCGTATTGTTTCTTCTTGTACAAAATGTGAAAAATAAGAGTTTCACATTCCAAATGTTTATTTCTGGTGGAAAATGCAACATCAACGACTTCTATTTTTTTAGTTTTGCACAAATCTAAAAACATTCCTATATGAAACATAAATCCAGAAAAAGAAACTTTACCATCTCTAGATCCGCCAACAATTTCTTTTTTGCTAGGACAAAAAAGCAAATGCGTAATTCCACTTTCTTCATCATAATTTTCAGCATTATGATAAGTTACATCTTTCTTCTTGTTGTTGAAATCCCAACACTTAACAACAATCTTTGTAATCTTTTCTACATCTTGATTTTCTAAACTCATATAAAAACTCCTAAAAAGGTAATTCTTGTTCTTCCTGCTCAAATAAAATCGGAGCAGACATTCGATAATCAGAAGCGATGTTGTTTAAAATGTTTTGCCTCACCATCGGAGAGACAGATTTGAAGGCAACGATAAACATATCAATCAACACATTAGCTTCATCCTCACAACTGGAAGATGCTGATTTTGAGACTTTAGTCAAAAAATCAATTATTGACTTTCTTTCATTTATGTCTTTTCTCATGTTGAAACGCCACCTTGCATTCAAGTTAAGTATACCTCAAATCGAAACAACATAAATCTAATTTTACCAAGAAACTAATTCAAAATTGTGCAAATCATATTTATAATCAAAAATTTTATGATGAAGTATCTCTGCGAATACAGCAGGACTTACTAATTTATGAGCATCACACATCTGCCAATTTTCTTTAGCTATTTCTTCTACTTTACGAACAAATACAGCCTTACCAAGACAGTCTTTGATGTTCTGAATTTCTTTTTTGCAAGTAGCAGAAATGATTTTTTTTCTTTCTAGAAAATCAAGCAATTTGACCAATTTATCAGAAGCATCAACCCACTCTGGATTAGCTGGTGAAATCAAATCGATGATGTATAAGTTTTCGTTCTTTTCCAGATAAGAAAAAACAAATCTCAAATTATGAAAATATTCTCTATCTTCACTAAATCCCAAGGTCGAAATGATATGTGCAACATCATCTTTAGAATCAGTCAAACTTAAACCTTGATGTAAAATTGCTTGAAATCTGCAATACTTAGAACAATCAACAATGTCTAATTCGCCTATCCAACTAACATCAAAATTATCTTCTATGTTGTAATTGAAAAGCTTCATCACCATAGAATTAGGCTTAACATCAACAACGGACAAAACATTTCCAACAGAATTTTTCGTTATGTCTCCATCAATACAAAGTGCAAATGAATCTATTTTTGCAACACTCCTAAGAATCCTAATGGTGTTTTCAATTATTGAATTATCTTTAAACAGAATAATGGCAGAGCATATGTTATTTCTTCCGAAAACAACATATGAAGGTATTACTGCGGAATGGCTGTGTTCGCTCCAAAACTCTTTAAAAGTCTTGGCGAACTCAAAAACATTCTTTTCTCTTTCGTCTTGTAATTTGAACATAGTCCTTATGCTTTTGGTTTAACTTCCATGATTATACATTATTTTTTTGTCAATAATCAATATAACTTATTCAATGTTTTTGTCAATCTGCTGTCGTAAAATGCCAAATGCTTCCCTTAAATTATTGGTAATTGACATTTTACTGTATGGCTCATTAGTTCTAGGATTTATGTTATTTTCTGCCATTTTGCTTTGCCAGCCCCAAGAATCATGCATGTATGCCATAACGCAATCTTTTTGTAACTTTGTAAGGGGAGCAGATTCAATGTCTATTTTTTGAATTTCTTTTGATTCCTTAGCCACAGGATCATTGTTGTCATTTTTGCATTCTGTGTCTATTCTTGCTATGTTTGTCGCTTGCATCTGTTGAACAAGGTTATTTCTTTGCTTTTTACTCAATTCCATTAAATCCATAATTTCATTTATAGTCAAATGTGGATTCTGCGACCTTTCATTTTCAAAAGAAATCCGAAGAAAATTCCAACGATCAGGCATAGTAATCAATTGTTGCATTCTAGATTTGCCCTGCGATGAACGAAATCTTTGAAATGCCCTCTTCAAATACTGAATTAAAGATTTCTCTGGATTAGTAAACAAATAAATTGAATTCAATGCCTTCAAAATAAAATCTTGAAGCAAATCTTCATTGCCTTTACACCATTTAGCAAATAAACAGTGATAGCCTTCAATTAGGGAAACTTCGATGGTTTTACCATCTAGAAATTGATGATTAACATTCTTGGGAGCAAGAATATCACTCAAGTCGCCTTGTAAATCTGCGTGTAAATGTTCTGGTATTTCAGACAGGTTAGGTTTTCCAGAAAGTACACTTTCTCTAAATTCTACCCTATCATTTCTTGCAACCAAATCAGTATACTTCTTTAATATTTTAGCACTTATTGCGAGATGACTTTTGATGTAGTCACGATGTTCGTTAGAAAGAATTCGATTCTGAATCTTGTAGTTAGGCATAGTATTTCTCCGTATGCAGTCAATTAGTAAAAAGTTAGTTCGTTAGTACACTACTAATGTAAGTTTTTGTTTAAAATAGTCAATAGTTTTTTACAATATAGTTTAATAGTTTTTACAAAATTTATTGCGTAAGCTCTTATTGTTTAAGGACTTATTGATTCTAAATGAAATTTAAAATATCTATAATTTACTATTTTAATCATATGTAAAATTTGATTGTTTTTGATTTAAACGGAAAAATGAATATGGATTTAAAATGAATATAATTCATCTTGTAGAGTTTTCAGAATCAAAAATCATAAGCTTTGATTTTGATGATACCTTATGTTTTGATGGCGAAAAAAATGAAATAATGATAAGCAAATTGATAAATCATCACATAGATGGAGATAAATGTATTATCGTTACAGCAAGAGATCCAGAACACGAAAAAGATGAATGGATTCAAAAAAACGAACCAAAACGAACCAAAGTTATAAATTTTGTAAAAAAACATAATTTGCCAATAGCACAAATTATTTTTACAAACCATAAGCCAAAAGGTCCAATCTTAAAAAGCCATAATGTTTATATGCATTTCGATGATAAAGATGAAGAAATTGACTCTGCTAACAATAGTGGAATAAAAACAATTAAAGTTGAGAAAAAATAATGGAAAGAGTTGAATTAAGAGAAGGAAAGATACCAGTAATAGTATTTGCTCCACATGGATTTAATGGCAATGATGAAAATACTTCAATTATGGCTCGCTCTATTGCAAAAGAAATAAATGCATACGCAGTTATAAACAAAGGTTGGGAAAGATCAGATGTTGTAAATTGTTTTGACGATAAAGCAGATTGTAACAATGTCGAGCATTGCCATGAAGATGTTGTAAAAGATGAAGTTCTTGATCCATTGATTCGATTCATAGCAAAAGCAAAAAAAAATCATGGAACTGCTTTCTTGTATAACATTCATGGGATGAGTGATAGGCATCGTAAAAAAGCACAAGATAAGATGGATGTTGTTGTTGGCTTTGGCGATGGCGATCCACCAAGTTTTAGTATGGACATTTGGAGAAAAGATTTTTTTGTTTCAAAACTAAATGTTTTGGGAATTAATGCATACGAAGGTAAAGCTGGTGGAAATATGTCTGGTTGGAGTAGAAATAATATGAATCAATTATTTCGAAAATGGTATCTTGACAGTAATGTTCAAAGTCTTCAAATAGAAGTTACTCATGAATTAAGATCAGATGTAACTATGGCATTAATTACTAGTGATTATCTTGCTACTTGTATGCTCGAACTAATCAATATCACTAACTTTAGCACTGCTGAAAAATTTAAAAAGTATTAGGGTTTAATATTATTATCGATAAAGATCTTATCTTCTGATTGGATCTCAATATTTTCTGGCATTCTGTCGAGCGACCAATCGTGATTCAACAAAATAAATTTTTTATTTGGGTTCTGTTTATTTAAGATTGAAAAGTTTTCATTATGACTAATTCCAAGAAGATTTAGTCTTTTAGAATTTTTTTTAAGTTGTTCTTCAATAACATCGATTCTGTCCAAATGGCTTTTATCGACTTCCTTGCCTTCATGATGATTTTTATTTTTTTCAACTTTGAAATGACTTTCAACCCATAATCTAAATCCAGAAACTTTTTTATATCCATATAATGCAGCCAAAAAAATCAACAAAGCAAAAACAATAAAAATTAAGAATCCACTACATGATCTTTTTATTTTTTTCACAATAATAATTGGTTGCATTCTATCTCCCAATTGATTATTTAGATCGATTTCCCATTGTTCCATTATTCTCCTTAATATAACTCAATAATGACCTCGGAATAAAAACAACAGTAGAATCTCCAATTTTACATTCTATATGATCTTTAAAAACAAATAGAGATTCTAAAATCATATTCTTTCTAATGTTGCCAACATACTCGGTGTTTTTATCGACTTTATCAAATATAGATTTTGCTGATAAAGATCCATCTCTATTCTTATATACAGACAAATCACTTGATGTTTTCACTGATAATTCAGAAAAATTTTCCATTTCTTCTTTTTTTTGTGTATTCATTTTCCAAGGCTTAGTTAGCCTTATTCTTTCTTTTTCAACAATTTCATGTAATTGCTTTTTATTCTTTCCTCTATTTTTATCATATATCTTTCGTAGAGAAGCCAAATCTACAATACGCATATTCGAATGACCTTTAAGGCTATTGCAAATGCTACACATTGTCTGATAGTTACTATGTATATCCATGCCACCCAATGATTTTGGCTTTATGTGATCTTTGGTCAAAAGAATAAGCTTTCCATTAGCCTGTGCATATAAATTAAAATAAGGATTTTGATCTGTAGGATTTTTCTCTATAAAAACTTTTTTACCCTCAATGCCACAACAAACACATTTATTGTTTTCTTTAAACAAGAAGTATCTATGATGATTCATCTTTGCTGAGAAATTTTTCTTTCCAATTTTTACTTTATAAGAATTGTTTTTATTATGAATTTTATTTTTTATAAAATTCCAAGAAAACTCTTTAAGAGTCTTTGCTTCTCTTCCAGAAGACTTACTTGTAATTTCAATCTCGAAGCGAGGAATATCAGATTTAGATAGCAAGTCATTAATTGTTTTAATAGCTTGCTGTTCAATTTTATCTTTTGATAATTGAGATTTTATTTTCCATTTTAGATGTGCATGAATCTCATACTTCATGAAAACTCTTCATTCATTACATCGGCTTCAGCCTGAGAGTATAAAAGCTCATAAACCATTAAGCCACAATAGGCAGTAAGTAATTTATTTTTAGAGGTTTGCGAAAAAGACTTAATCCATTTGCTTACAAGAGGATTTACTTCTTCGATTTCCAAAAGCCTTTTTTTAATATACTCATAATCATCGGCATTTTGTAAATTTCCAATAAGAGAATATGTTGTTTCTGTTTTTACTACTGGCAAATACTTTTGCATAAATAACCTAATTGATTTTTATCAAGGTGTAATCGTTGAATACCTGCTGCATCTGAAAGTCTGGAAAACCTTTACCATATGGTGGTCGTATAATTCTCGATGCAACAATCTTTGTGTTTTTAAAGAATTCTTCGACAGGCGATTTGATTACATCGTGAGATACTATCTTAAATTTAGCCCTCTGAAACCACTTGGTATTATCTGCCAATGGATGATATGTTTTTTGTTTTATGTCATTTTCCAAACCAATTTCCTTTAATTCATCTTCGGTGAATACAAGTTGCACAAATGCTTTATTTAACTTACGATATTGATGAGTTCCATGTCTGGAAGTAATTGGATGACATCGAACATATACCTTAGAATTATCATTCATCAATTCACGCAAAGAAGACAAAATCGCAACTGGATCGTCAGCATGATCCAAAACATCATATAAAACTATAGAATCATATGGAGCATTAGCCTTTACCTTTTCAAAGTCGGTAGTTAACAAAAAATTTCCATCTTCTTGATTCCAAGTTAAATTTTCAGATGTTTTAATATCGTATCCAATAGACTTTGTGGCTCCCAATCCAGCCACATGTTTAACAACATGACCTTCTCCACAGCCAAAATCCAAGAAATTTTTCCCATTTAATTCCAAACCAAGGTAGGAGATAATTCCATCTGCTCTTTCAATTTTGTCTTTTTCATTTTCTTCGCAAATCAAAAAATCAGGTGCCGCTTGCGGCCAACTTTCAGAATTCAAAAGTGTTTTAAGCTGTTCAAAAACATCCTTGCTATCCAACTCTGGTGGTTTATTTCGCACCTCTGGTGCGGTGACGATACTATTCTCATCTTTTAATATTTCTAAAACTTCTTCAAGCTTCTTTATAATTTTGCCAACATCCATAAATCAATCTCCATAGTTATTCATACATCTATAATAGATAGAATATGAAATTATTTATTGTAAATAGCAGCATTTGTTTGCTCAAAAAAATTATTGAAAAAGGCTTCATGAGAAAAGTTAATTTGTGTAAAATTAACAATGATCGATGTAAAGATATATCTCTTGGAACCAATAAATTTATATACCACCTAGCAAATAATGATTATCTTATTGATGAAGAATTCGTTGGAATTGCAGATGCTGCATGGAATATGAAATTCAAAAACACATGTAAAATGCAATATTTGAATGCTGCGACATTCAATAACAATGTTATCTATAGCCCTTGCGTTAGCACGACATGGTATAACGATAGTACTGTAAAAATGCCAGAAACAAAAGAATTGATGGATGATGTTTTGAATAGAAACTCATTTTCAAAAAAATATGAAAAAAGTATATTTAGCAATAATTTTGTTTGTCATAAAGATATAATGAAAAAATATATTGTTTGGTTTGCTGATAATTTTGATTATTTTTTTGATAAGTATAAAAATACATTTGTTGGAAATATGAAAAACAAAAATGGGTTCTTTTACGAAAGATTAACATCAATTTACTTTGCAAATCAAGATTATAAGATTGAACCAATTTTAAGTTCAGAAAATTATTTCAAATTAATTTAAGATTCGATTTTTTTTATCACTTTTCTTTGATTCTCTCTTTCCTGCATGTAATAAGATATGCCCTTGCGTATTTGTTCTTCTTTATCTGCAGAAACACTACCAAATTTTAAATGGTCGCTAATTCTGATAAATTTAGCCATGATATCATCATCATATCCAAACAAACTTAATTCTCTAATTCTTGAATTAACTTCAGAAACAATTTTATTTTCAATTTCTTGATCTGTCATTTTTGCCAAACTAAGATCTACAAGTGCTGGAACTCTTCTGATTTTTTCCCAAAGCCATATTGGAATTACCAAGGTATGTCCATCGCCTTCGCTTTTTTCTACCTCAATTTCAGACAAATTAAGATAGATGTTCTTATCATCAAAGCATTGATGGTAAATTTTATAGGACTCGCCAGAAAGTAATGTTTTCTTTGTTCCCATAAAAATAAAAGAGATAACCAATGATATATTGCTTGACAAAAATTTGAATATTTTTTTTTACAATCTTATGATTACATTAAGATGGGAAAAAAAATAACAAATTGGTTGAAAGAATACAAATCTACACTTGCTTGTGTATATTGCGGTATAAGCCATCCAGCACTAATTGACTTTCATCATAACGATCCAGAACTTAAAAAAAACAACATATCATCACTAAGATCTAAAGATGAAATTATGAAAGAAATAAAAAATTGCACAACTTTGTGTGCTAATTGTCATAGAAAATTACATTCCGGAGGTACTTTATGCCTTACAAAGATCCAGAAAAAAGAAAAGAGTATTCTAAAAAATATAACAAATCATGGTATCAAAACAACAGACCAAAAAGATTGGAACAAATCAGAAAAAGAAAAAAAAATATAAGAAAACAATTAAACGAATATAAAATAAAAAATAAATGTTTCAAATGCAGAGAAGATCATCCAGCAGCTTTAGATTTTCATCACATTGAAGATAAGAATTTTTTGGTAAGCAAAATGATAAGTGATGGATACAGCATTAATTCTATTATGAGTGAAGTAAAAAAATGCATGCTGCTCTGTGCTAATTGCCATAGATTAGAACACTATGGACAAACACAAAGCAGCAGCGTATGATTTTTAACTAGCGATTTCTGCAAAAACATCATTCAAATCTTTGATACTTTTGCTCTTAGCATTGAAAAATCCTGTAGATTGTTCCTTGTTTACAAGTTTAAACAATTTAAAGAATACAATGCACTTAGTGGCATGATGCGTTTTAATCTTTGGCAAAGTAACATCACGATAAGATACAGATTTGCCATATTTTTTAACAGATCTAAAACAAGAAGCTAATGGCTCTATCTGAAAGTAATCCAAGCTTTTAACGAAATCAAACATATCTCGCACAACATCTAATGCTATGTAATTGTTGTGGTACTTTGTAGCAAGTACAAGAAATTCTCCAGAAACAAAAAATCCACCCTTAGATGACTTGGAAGGTTTGACAAATTTTTTCTTAGTATCATTATTCTTAATGGGCTTTTGAGTATCATTAAATTCATTCTTCCATACTTTGATTTTACCTTTAAGCCCATCAACAATATGCTGACATTCTTTTCTAAGAACATCATCAAAACTAATGATTGTTTTGTTTTTGGCGATAGCCATATCAATGTCACTACATTCCATTAATGTGGTGATAGCATGATTTACCATCGACTTTCTATTGTTTTCGAAACAATCAATAATGTTTCTTTCTATAGTAGAAGCGACATCATCAATAGCTTGCATACAAATAATTATTTCCGAAACAACAGCCTTTTCATTGTCGGTATTAACATTGTCAATTACAGATTCATCAATAGATGAATTTAATACATCAGCCATGAAAACTACTCCTTAAGAAAAATTGACCAGTCGCCAACATAACGACTGGTCGAGAAACAAAATTAATTAAAAGCACTCGTACCAAGGATGTCAGCAGCAGCACTAATCTTTCGATTACTTTGCTCGACAGGATTATCATTGATGGCAAATTTAGCGTAACTTGGATAAGCTACTGGAATTAACAAACTAAATATGCCGAGCAATTCATCGGAAGATCGTGCGTAATTACAAACCCTTTCAAGGAAACCAGTCCTAACTGTAACGCCACCATCACGCTGAATCATGGCTATTTTTTCATCGTCAGTTAAAGGTTCAAATGTTCCAGCAATTTTTGCGGATAAAAATGCTGCGAGCTTTCGACCAGCACTTTTTTCAACATCTGTTGCCAAAACAAATTCACGATTAGACCCAAAATGACCATTCAAAAGATCACTAATTGGTCGAACACCAATCACAGGGTTCAACATTAGCTCGTTATGAACCAATTTTTCAGAATCGCTAGAATGCAAGCCAACATCACAAAAAGCTGCTATGTAAACAGATTTTGCATCTTGACCATCAAGAACTTCTGGTAATCTAACCTTAAATTTATCGGTAAATAACCAAGAAGCGATATGATCTTCTTTGCCGTCCTTATCTATCGCCAATTGCGGGTTAGAAGGACGATTACGAGCCTCATAAAACTTAGCCACATATTCTTGCAAACAAATATTATTTAGAGCATCTTTGCTCATCTCAAGTCTCTGAAGGACTGGTTCAGATAAAGTTTTAGCTTCAACCCACTGTCTGAAAATATCCTTACCATGTTCGTCAAAATCAATTCGCCACTTTTGAGCCTTGCCTTTAGCCACTGGTGCTATTGCGGGAAGTGATGCAACCAAAGAGTCTAAAATACTTGTTACGCTTTGCACTACCGTGTTAGAGGCTTCTGCGGATTTGGATTTCTTTGCCATGATACATAGTTCCTTTTGAGCAAAATCATTTTTTACAACAAGCCCATTGCTGTTGTTGAAATAAGCTTATTGCAAAAAAGATAACTGTAAAGTATTTTTAAAAAAATAAATAAAAATGACATAAGTCTTTATTTATCAATGATTTAAGATCAAAATCGTTTGTTCGCCCATTAAAATATAACTTTGAAGAAATGAAGCGTGTGGCAAATCAAGATCATTTAAGACTTTAATTAATTCGTTACCTTCTTCAATTTGTCTTTTTAAAATATCATAATTTTTTTTATCTAAAAGTAACTTTATCATATCGACACAATCATAATATTTTAAAATTACAGATTCATTCATTGATTTTGGATCGAGATAAAAATATTTTAAAATCTTTTCCACCAAATCATTGTAATGCAATTGACCATTAGTGTGATGCATCCATCCAGCACACATTAAATTTATCTTATCATTATAATTGAGATTTGGGTCATATGCCATTTCTTGTGTTGTAGACATCAAATGAGATTTGACGGTAATATCATCAAACAAAAAATCATTTTTATGAAAAGCCAAAGAATTATATTTAGCGTAATGAATGTCTTTGTGTAAAAACAATTCAGAAACATAAACTGAACAATTTTTACAAGAAGCGTCACCATTAATTTTATCGCCATTATTCTTAAAAGTGTGCGGACAAGAAGAAACTATTTTATATTTATTGAAAGCAGCTTTTTCTGCTTCTTCTAAGTTTATACCATATCCTGTAATCCAAATTCTTTGTTTTTGCCATTTTTCAAAAATAAAAACATCTGGCATACTTATGTTTTCTGGAATAGGATGAAAGATTGCAAAAAGATATTTGTAATCAACATCTTTTTTGGTCTTCATTTTACCTTCTTTTATGTAAGAAATATCGGTAGTCGATATTTTCACAAAAGAATCTGCTGACCAAGGATAGACGCAAGAATAAGTGCCACCATCATATTCAACACTAGACAACATATTCTTTACCATTGTCATTAATTGTTTCCCTCATATAAAACAAAAACTTCTCTTTCAATTGTCTAACTCTTTCTTTAGTAATTCCAAGCCTTCCGCTTATTTCTTCTAAATTTTTTCTTTTCCTTCCATTTAAGCCGTAATATTCTTCAACAATTTTAATTTGTCTTCTTACATCTTTATGCTGAAATCTAAATTTGACTAAACGAATAATCTTATTGATATAAAGTGCATTTTCTTTTTGATGTAATTCTAATTCAAAATCTTCATTAGAAGCAGCAGCATCTTCACAAATTTCATCGGATGTAAAATAATTTTCTATTGTATAAACCACTGGTTCTGCTTTCATTTTTTTTAGCTTAATTCCACGAAAAAAATTGTTTTTTATAACCCAAATACAATATGTTGAAAATTTATTTCCAAGTGTATAATTGAAATAATCTACACTTTTTATCACATCAAGAAAAGCATCAGATAGTGAAAATTCAGAATTACATTTATGTATTTTATTGTAGGTGTTTGTGTTACTTTTAAAATCATTCGTCAAAATGTAAGATGCTAATCGAAAATTAGAATTAGCTATTTGATTTCGAATATTCAAATAGTTTTGTAGCATTCTTTCAATTTCTCGCACTATTTTTATAGTTGGCTTTTGCTCACCAATAAAATCAATTAGCTTCTTGCATTGATATTTGTAATAATTCATTTTTTTGAAAAGATGATATTCTTGCTCTTTGGTAAGCAATGGCTCTTCATAGAAAGGTCGCATTTCTATGGTTTTGTTTTCTTTTCTTAAATTATCTGCCTTGATTTTTTCTTTTTCAAAAATATCTTTATTTGGGATTTCTCCCAATATATGATTTATTTTTTCTTTATTGTCAAAGTCTGGATGGTAAAAAACCTTTATATTCAAATTAAGCAACGATTCTACTCTTTTTGAAATCTTTCCCATAACTTTATATTCCCTTTATAAAAAAGTCATAGGTATAGTTTATTTTATAAAATAAACTATTGCAAGAAGATTTTACTCATATAAATCTTTTCCATCTAATTTATTTATTATTTTCTTACGAACTAGATCTGTTGCTGTTTCTAAAATTTTTATAGATAGGGCTGGTGGAATATGAAAGCAATCTACAAATATGCCTTTATTAGTTGCTTTTACCAGTATGACAGAATTGAGTTCTCTATTATTTATCTCATGGACTATTTGATCCATTGTCGCTAATTCGAGATATTCTTTAAGATTTTTAGATTTGTCTGATTTTAATATCTGTATTTCAATCACTAATGTTGAAATACAGAGATATGAGATTGATATCAATAAAAGGAAAAGACATACAGTTAAAAAAAATATCGCATTCACATTCACCTCGATGACCAAAAAACCCCACATTCCTTGTATTTTGATATGTCTCGCAAATAAATATAAGCTTCTGCTGTTTTGCGATGTAAAACTTGGAATGTTTTATTATGTACTGGTAGCTGGAACAAATTTATTTCTTCTAAATTAATTAATTCCCTAGAATACATTTCATATGCCACACCCTCAATTTTATCTAGTTTATCTATGCATTCATCATTGACTTCATATAGTTCTCCATAAATTTTTCTCCCTGATGCAATTTCGGGCTTGGCATGTATTAATCCCGGAAAACCAGATAGATCAAATAATGCATAATTATCAGTAGTTCTAGCCACACCAATATATCTTTGGTCTGACAAAGCACCTTCTCTAGAATGTCCGCCCTTCAATGTTCCATAAACAAAAATCAAATGGCTCATATCGATATATCCTTATAATTCAGATTCTGTCTTTATCAATTCCACCTTGTAATCATACAACGAAATACAAAAGTTTATCAGAAAATCATGATAAAATTCTTTTTTTACCACTTCTCTATCCCTAAACCATCTAACATGTATACGAAATGCCTTTTCCCAAAATAATTCAGAAGCACAAACGACAGAACAATCATATATTTGCTTCGAATCAAATAGACGAGCGACTTTAGCCCTATGCTCAATGTTCTCCAATGAAGCAATTAAATCTTTAGATTGTTTTGATGATTTTGAAAAACATTGAATTTCACAGTCTTTCTTCAATGATATTCCTGCAGACAAAGGATTTGAAACATACAAAGTATGACTTTCTCTGCGACCATTCAATATCGCTACAATATCGCCCTTTATAAACTCATGATTAGTCAAATCCAATGGTTCTGAAGAGACAACTATAGTCTTAATTCCATCTTGATCAAGAATTTTTACTGTTTCAGAAAAATCTTGAAAATTTTTAGAATCATAATCAATGTAAGCATTCATCGTGCGTTAATATCTCGATTAATTTAGAATGTTTTTTCAACAAGTGCTTGATCCACAACCATTTTTCTTTCAAGATTCGTAATATCAAACATAATATCATTCATAACCGCCTCTACAACAGTGCGTAATCCTCTTGCACCAGTCTTTTTATCTAAAGCTATCTTTGCCATAGTCTTTATGGCTTCTTCTGTGAATTGAAGGTCTACCTCATCGTAGTAAAACAACTTTTGATACTGCCGAAGTAAAGCATTTTTTGGCTCCATCAGAATCCGAATCAGATCATCTTCGTTCATTGGATGAATAGGGGCTTGAACAGGTAATCTTCCTACAAATTCTGGTATCATGCCAAATTCAATAATATCTTCATTAGTTATATTATTGATAATATCAATCTCGCTAAATTCTTTCTTATCTAATGAAGAAAATCCAATTTTACTTTTGCCAAGTCTTCTGGAAACTATATCATTAATTCCAGAAAATGTACCTCCGCAAATGAAAAGTATATTTGTCGTATCCACTCTTAAAAAAGATTGTTCTGGATGCTTTCTACCTCCTTGTGGCGGAACATTGCAAACACTTCCTTCAATGATTTTAAGCAATGATTGCTGAACGCCTTCACCACTAACATCTCTGGTTATAGACATATTCTTTGATGTTTTTGCAATTTTATCAATTTCATCTATGTAGATAATTCCAACTTGTGCTTTTTCTATATCGTAATTTGTTTCTCGAAGTAATTTTACAATTAGGTTTTCGACATCTTCGCCTACATAGCCAGCTTGTGTAAGTACAGTTGCATCACCAATTGCAAAAGGAACTTGTAAAAAATCAGCCAAACTTTTCGCCAATAAGGTTTTCCCACAACCAGTAGGACCAATCATCATAATGTTCGATTTTTCAATCTCAACATCTTGTAATGATTTTGGTAGTTTTAATACTCCAGAATAATCATTGATTCTCTTGTAATGATTGCTAACAGCAACGGCTAATTTTTTCTTGGCAGATTCTTGACCAACAACATGCTTGTCCAGATGACTCACTACATCTTTTGGATCTATGGTAAATTTTCGAACATTAGTTGGTATTATTGACGACTTTTTTTTGGGAAATTCTTTTGATTGTAAAGAAGAATGAATCAACCCAACACAATTTGAGCAAATATAACTTTTTGATCCAACTTTTTTCCCATTTCTAATTTTAGATAAGGGAGAACTCTCCAACAATGTTGATCCATTTGCTGCTGTTTTTTCACAAAACTCACACCAGAAACTATTCTTAATTTTTGACATTTTGCACTCCTTGTAATGTCGCTGAAACAATTTAACACAAGATGTGCAATAAAACAATATTACAATCTCTGGTTTAGCTTATAAAAATATCTTTTTTCAATAATTTCATGATTATGATCATAAGATTTTCTGCAGTCATGTGTTTTTGCTACTTCCTTAATTGTTTTGTTTTCATGATGAATGACAAGACCAAGATGCAAAGAAAAAATATTTTTCTTTGCATCCAATAATCTCATGCTAAAATCGCTATCTTCGCAATAAGCAAAATAAAGATATTTTTCATCAAACAAGCCAAATTCATCATAAATTTTTCTTGGAATACAAAAACACCAGCCGGGAATATAATCTATTTCTGATCCAAAAGAAAATTTAACTCCTTTTCCTTTTGAATTTAAAATTCCGCCTAAATATCCAACTTGAGAAAAATTATGTTGCTGAATATGAGCGATCATCGCCTTATCCCAATCTGGAAGGACTTCTGTGTCGCTGTTAAGAAGGATTATGTATGGATTGGCAGATATCTTAGCCAAAGCATTATTTGGCTTAATGAAGCCTTCATTTATTTCACTTCGAACACAAATAATATCATTCTGATTTGATATCCATTCTTGAGTTTCTTTGTCAGAAGCATTATCCCAAATGTAAATTTGATATTTTTTTGTATTTTTTCTTATAGAATCAATACATTTTTTTAAATATTCAATTTGATTATGAACAACAATTAATATGTCTTTTTCTGCGGGTTCATATTTATTTGCACAAAGCAATTCTTGAAGAATTTGATCGTGGTATCCAGATATTCTATATGTTACATCACTCATTGTTAAATTATACAAAAAAAGCGTGGATGATTCCACGCTTTAATTTAACATTGACAATTTTTTAAAACATCAATCAATTGTTGCAACCTATCAATACCACCAACTTTTGTTGCAAATGATTTAAGCTCAATAAGAATATGAGTGCAATTTGCTAAATCACTAACACTATTTCCATCTGTGCCTTTTTTGGCGAGTTCTTTATTTCTTATGGCATAGATGTTGACTTTAGATACATCAACACCTTGTTCTGAAATTTTTTCCTCGACAATTTTTTTCCAACCCTTGGGAGGCTGATCTTTAATCGCACCGATTTCATATAGAGTATTTCTAACAAATTGCGTCACATTTGTGACACTATTCATGATGACCTCTATTGTTATGCACAGAATTTCATAGTTCCATCAACCTTTTCCTGTCGCAATACCTTATTACGAACATGAATATTTAAAGATTGATATACATTATTGGCAAAATTCTTTGCACTGCTCTTATATCCATGCTTAAGTGCAAGATCAGCAACTTCAGCATAGGTCAAAGGATGTTTTGATTCACTAACAATTTTTTGAACTAATGCTGGCAAACTACTTGGTTTGTCAATAGAAGAACTAGAAGCTATTACATCCTTTACACGACTAGGCTTTCGTTTTGTTGAATTCTTTTTTGCTGTGGATTTGCTTCGATTCGAATAATTCTTTTCTGGTTTAGCCACAGTCTCTTCAACATCAATACCTTTAAATAACATATTGATTTTCTGTTCATATGGAAGAATAGCTTCCATTTTTTCAATCAAATCACCAAGCATCTTGTGCTGGTTCTTGTAAGCATTTAGCTTTTCTTGCAAAATATTAGAACTCATGACCACAATCTCCAAATGTCATTTGTTTTTTGTATTTGTAGGATTAATGACCAAATCCATACAAATCTATAATAACCACAGTTTAATCTTAACACTTTAGATAAGATCGTAAAGTTAAAGTGATAAATTTTTTTCAAAATATATAAAAATACAATATACACACTAAATTATAAGTACTGACTAACAAAGGAATTAAAATGCTAGTACTATCAAGAAAAAAAGATGAAAAAATTATTTTAAAGCATCCAGATATGCCAGACATTAAAATCACTATAGTAAGAATTGATAATAGAAATAAAGTTAGAATAGGTATTGAAGCAGACAAAGAGATCACTGTTATTCGTAGCGAACTTGAAGTCACTACATGTAACAACGATTAGGAACCTTGGTTTCACGAAGATATACAATAAATTCATCGTGATTTAAACTGTCAATATTTATCTTTTGGTCAATAATTAAAGATTCTTGATCTGATAATTTTAATTTATTTTTTATCTGTTCAAATGTATAGTTCTTTTTTCTGACTATCCAAGCTGCTGCTAGTAACCTCGACTGTGCAGATGAATCGAAAAGCACATTACAATAAGTACAAATACATATTCCATCTTGAAGAGGTTTAGGTAACGAGTTACCACAATTCGGACAGGCATATATCATTACCATATTTATGCATATCAATAAAAAAACCCCACCATATAGTGGGGTTTTTTTATTTTGACACTTTAACTGGGAAAACACTTCTTCAAAATCTTAGAACAATCTTCATCTCCGTCATGAATTCCCTTGATAATCTTGACAATTGTCTTTAAAACATCTGTTTTTTCAATCTTTTCTGGTAATGAAAACATTGGCTCTGATTCAAGACAAGCACAATCATTTCTTTGCACCCTTGTCAAATAATCAAGATAATTATTCTTGATTTTATTTTGAGTCAAAGATTTTGGCTTCGAAACTTCAGAACTTCTATTTGAATTGCCAGAAGATTTAATTGCAGCGACCACATCTTTGCCCTTGGTTGATTTGCGATTCTCTTTCTGACGAGTAACAGCATCAGCAACTTTGGCACTAGCTTTTTCAAAAGTGTGTTCTGCTTCAAAAATTTCTTCATCACTACCTTGAACAGTAGCAACTTTTACTTCTACCAAAGCAATTTCTTTTTCCCGATTCGCCCTTTCAATCCTTCTTTCATCACGCTCGCTACGAACCTTATTCTTTTCTTCGCTTATGGCATTAGCTTTTTCACGAATTTCACTTCTTTCTTCAACACTATCAATGCTAGACAACTTAATGGCAGCAAGAAGATTGATCCTTCCTTCAAACAAATCATTTAAAGTTGCGGGATCAAGTTTCTTTACAAGTTCTTCGGTATCTTTCAACCAAGACTTATTCTTTTGAAGAATAGCAAGGATTTTGTCATCTGGAGCTTTATACTTTCGCAATTCCATCAACAAGGCAATATCATGACCTTCGTTGAAGTTTTTGCGACAAGCGTTTTCGCTATAACTGTAAGACAAAGCCTCAAAATCATCTTCGGTACGATAAATTTGACATGGAATAGAAGCGTAAACTTGACTTGCCTGTTTCCAAGCATATTCCTTATTGCCTTTTTTATCTTCAATGATTTGAGAACAATCTTTCACAACAATATTGTTTTCCATCAAATAGGATACAGCCCTATATCTTCTTTCGCCACCAACGAGTTGGATCTTGCCTTCTTCTTGCATCCACCTGCAAATTATAGGAACCATCAACCCTTTATCTTTAATATCTTCACGAAGAACTTCTGATAGTTCACTATCAATCAAATCGTTTTGACCCTGCTCGGTATATCTTCGAGGATTCTCGAATCCATATTTACCAGAGTTACTATCATTCTCGGCAATTTCAATCAGATCAAAAGGAACAAGATACAGAGTTCCATGAAGATGCTTAATGCTGTCTGGAAGATTCATACTGACACTCCTTCGCATAATGGGATTGACATCCGTTTCAAAAAACCACTCAAATTACCTACAACGGCAAATTGATCTGAGCTAGAATATTCTCATTTGCCAAAGTTGTCAATACCAACAATCTTTTTATTTTAAAATTTAAATTTTTGACAATTAATGAATTTTATGTGAGTCGTATAGATCTAACAATCACTTTTTTTTGTGAGAAGAAATCTCAGAAACCCAAAATGAAAGATCTAGCTTTTCCCATTTGAAATTTGACCATGCATCTACATATGACCGCAATTTTATTGATAAATCGTGACTATTAAGCTTAGAAAACGCATTCCAATCATCAACTTCCCAAACAGGAAGACCATCATAAATTCCATTTATTGGGAGCTTCTGTATCACAGGTATTCTACCAAGTGACAAAACCTCCCAAACTCTGTGGGTATCGTATCCTTCCCCGGCAGGGCAAATTACGAAAGCGGAAGATTTCATCGATAGCCAAAAATTACATCTACTGGAAAGTGACAACCATTTTATCCATTTTACCTCACGCAAAGATTCGTATATTGGAATACGAATACTCGCTCGCCTCTTTGGTGTGTTCATAGCCAAATGAAAATTAGCTAAAACAGGAATAGCATCACAATTTGATATTGGTAAAATATTATTACGCAGTTCGATCAGTTCTCTCTCCTGATCCTCCGCAGTCATGCCTTTGTTGCCCCAAGGATGATCAGAAACAGATCTAAATAAAGTGTGGTAGTCAATTCCTATTGGTATAGAACCAAACTTAAATCCAAGGCAATTATTCTGTGTATAGACTGCCAGAACCTTGTCACTATCCAGCAGTCTCTGAATTGTCTCATCTGAATAGTCATATGGCATAATCTTATCATCACCATTAACTACTATCACCATAGGATTGGAAAATCTATCAAGTAGTTTTGAAAATCTGGCTACCTCATTGCCATGTACAAATACAGTATTTCCATAGAGATTATCGGCTTTCCAACCGTGTGTGACATCATTATTTTTATATTTTGGAGGTTGATCACAGGAAAGTGCTATGCCAATGGAACTGACGATGGAGCATAGATGTTCTGTATGTTTTAAACCCACCGCCTCTTGATTATTCCGTAGCATTATGTGTCCATAATCACATTTTATTTGATTTATATAAATTATTTATAGCTTTTGTAATTGCATTTTCCTTTGTAGAAAAAACAATTGCTCCACAAAAACCACAAATTAAATTCAAATCATCATCAAAAGAAAAGCTTTTGTCTCTAAGATGCTTACAGCAACTAGGACAACTTTTTTCTTTTGGTATGTGATTTTCCAGAAATGATGTCATCTTGTATTTCTTTCCTAAATACAGGTATATCAGTAGGAGCATCAATGCCAAGTCTAACCTTTCCATTGGCTGCTTCAACTAAAGTTACGATGATATTATTATTGATTACTATACTTTGATTTACTTTTCTAGATAAAATAAGCATGGTTTGTCCGTCCTTGAAAACCTTTTTTATAACTCATTACAATCATAACCATACAAACGAAAAAAGGCAACAGCATAATGCTGTTGCCTTTTTATTTATGTTAATTAAATTAGAAGAGTCTTTGATTACATACAGTAACAGCAGCAACATAAGCTCCCCTCATGGCGCTACAAAGAACATTCAATTTAGGGCAACTTGGGTAAAAGTATCTCCAAGTAGCTACAGTATAAGTCGCTTGACCTTGATATTCGCCTGTTTTACAACGCATAGTTCCTCCAGTATTGTAGAAAAGTTAATCTATACTATTTATCTCTGAGGATTTTATATTTATTGATTCATAATATTCATTGCGTGTCTTTCGCAAAATTTCTTTCAATTTTGGCGATAAGTTGTTTGTTGTGCCATTTCCTTCATGGTTTATCCATGAAGATCCAGCAATAGCTTGTTTATAACCTTTATCTCTCATGCGAGATGCAAATTCATGAGATTCACAACCAGCCAATGAAATATTGTTGAACAATCCAACATGCTTGAAAATATCTCTATGTGCCAAAGAACAAAACATAGGAAGATATTCACTTTCATTTAAAATATAATCATCCGACTTTTGTGATCGTTCGGTCACTAAATGACTCATATTTTCATCAAAATAATTGCTTCTAGCAGAAACCATTTTTATTCCATTGTCTTTCATTCTTTTTAATGTTCCTCCCAAGTTAGACAACCAAGCTGGTCCCACTGGAATGGCATCGGAATGCATTATGCAAACATAAGGAATCCAATCATTTTTTCTATTTTGAAGAGCGAAATTTACTGCGGCACCAAAACCTTCATGCTCATTTTTTCTATAACAAACTAATCCATCTATTTTTTTTGAAGCTAATTCTTTGATAAATCCATGATTGGGAGAACCATCATCAATCAAAGTTATTTGATATCTATTGCTAGTCACAGTGGCAAAAATCGCCTCAATTAGATTGACAACCTTATGATACAATGTATGAAAAGGAATAATAATTTCTACTGAAGACATTAGGCGTGGATCAGGACTACTAAAATTATTAGAAGTCATTCTACCTTCCATAAACCCATCTGAGCCAACTTCTTGTTTTTCATCCATGTCCAATCTCCATTAAAATTTCATCTAAGGTTCTTTTGAATAAAATAAGGTCATTTAAGAAAAAATATTTTTGCTGATTTTCCTCTATCAAATTCAATAATTTTTCATTTTGCCTTCTAACTTCAAAAACATTTATAAGACAATTATATTCTTTTCTTTCATTAAGCATGAAACATTTTTTGTAATAAAAAATATCTTTATCTGAAAATTTATTGGTCAAAATTAAAATCAATTTATTGCAATCTTCTTGATTTCCAATTCCATTGATACAATCTATAATTTTTTTTGAAAAAAGATTGTTGTCTTTGCTCATAGAATAATTATCAATTTGAGCCATACTTTCACCATAACTTTTTGGTAAATTTTCATTGCCAGCAACGAAAATTTTTGCGTTCATACCAATTTTTGTTGCGAACAACATCAACATTTCTTTGATCTGTTTCAGAGCAGATTTACCATTAAGTATAAAATCATCCATGTCAAAGATAACACCGACATAAGTTGATTTTTCAAATCCAGATAACATTTTTAATCTCCAGAACTCTATTAGATAAGCCGCTTTAGCCAAGATAAAAGAGAGTGAGGAACTGGAAAATGATAGATAATAAACAAATTAAAGAATATATTCGTGCATGTGAACATATGATTCGTTTTTTCAACAATATTTTAAATAAAAAAATAAAAGATAATGATAATAGTCACGGGAATCTGGCGGAACTTACAGACTTAAGAATCATGGCTAAATCAAAAGAATGGGCAGAGGCTTATGATGAGAAAATATGCTCAATTGATAATCTTAGAAAATTTATTGAGACTATAAGCACACCTATAAGCAATAAAAGTATATTAGAGTTTGGATGCAACGACAACGAATTAGCTTCATTATTCAAAAATGAATGCGGAGCAAAAAAAGTTGTATCTTACGATCTTGAACTTTGCAAATTTAAACAAGAAAATATAAATGATCAAAAAATTATTTACACAGAAAATTTTCGAATTGTTCAACAAAATGCTCCATATGACATCATTGTTGCAAATGATGTTTTAGATCATGTTGAAAATCCAGTTCATTGGCTAAAACAAATATCATTATTGATGGAAGAAAATTCAAGATTATTCGTTCGATTTCATCCCTATACATCTCGCAATGGAACTCATCTTGGAAATCAAATAAACAAAGCATATATTCATTTGATTTTTTCTGATGATGAATTGGCAACCTTTGGAGTTTCAAATAAATTTACTAAAGAAATTGTTGATCTTCAAGTTTCTTACAAAAAATTCATAGAAGCATCTGGTCTTAAGATAATCAAACATAGTGTCAAAAAGAATCCTGTAGATATTATCTTTTCAACAGATAATAGAATTGTAAATAGACTTAGAAAGTATCTGCCGGTAGAAACAAATATCAACGATGTTCTTGAAGTTGAATATATTGATTATGAATTGATGAAATAATCAAGCCTCGTCATTTTCTAATTCTATTAACCAATATGCCGCACCTAAAAAAGACTGCCAATCTTTGACAATATAATCACATTTTAAAGCATTGAATTTTGGTTTTTTTGGAATTCTCAACAAAGTCATATTTGCTTGAACTGGTGTTCTATTTGCTTTTTTAGTATTGCATTTTATACAAGCCAAAGCACAATTCTCCCAAGTTGTAAGACCGCCACGACTCCTTGGAATTATATGATCAATAGAAAGCTCTTCAGTTCCGGGTCTTTTCCCACAATACTGACACTGATACTGGTCTCTTTTGTATAGTGTTTTTCTGCAATAATAAGCCTTGCGATTTGGAATTTTATCATATCTCGTAAGCTGTATTACAGAAGGAATACGAAATGTCGCACTTACAGAACGAATAATTTCTTCGCCCTCTTTAGGCTTTGTTTTTGACCAATCATTCCAGTTTAAAGTTTGAAAATCATTGGAACAATCAACTATTATGGCTTTTGGTTCACCATCTTTATATTCGCTGAATAATTTTATAAGAGCTTTCTCTAGCGTCAAAACCGCTACAGGTTTCCAAGAACGATTTAGAACTAAAACCTTTTTGTGAGCTATCATGAAATTATTTATGAGTTACGATTACAAATCATCGTAATTATTTTCTTCTGGTGGTTTTATATCAAAACATTTTTTGAATAGAGTTGTTTGAAATTGTTTGACTAATTGAATTGACTCCTCTCTGTTGAAGCCAGATTCGCACAAACTCTTGTGATAACTTCCTAAAAAGTTAGCAAGCTGTCCAATATTTGCAGCAGCTTGTTCAAAATCTGAAATTCTTTTAAAAAAATCTGAATTATCCATTTTTCCACTCCTCGATTCTTGTCTTGGCGATTCGAACAGCATCTTCAAACCACTCTTTTGTTTTTTTAAAGTGATCAGGACTATACATTTTTCCTGATGTGTAACTTCTAAAATGATCTATATTATCATCATTTGTTCGTTGTTGATTTTCTTCACGACCAATAATGCGACAATTAATTTTGTTCTTTCGAAGAATATAATTTCCCAAGATTTCAGTATCTGGCCAATTTGGTCGCATAGGATCTGGCTTATATTCAACAATATCATATTCATTGCAAAGTCTACGCAAACTCCATGCAAAGCCAATTCTGTCCATTATCTTCATATTGTACATGCTGGCTGTGTGTGAAATCATACCTTTCCAATCGGCATGTGATCTTGGACTCAATTCATAACCTACAACTGGACAATCTTCATCGCACATGGATAGCATATCTTCTAATAAATCTCTTCTTTTCAAGAATACATCTGCATGTGTTGCAAACATATGTTTGGTGCGACAAAGTGACATAGCCATATCCATAGCCATGGCAGGATAATCGCTCGGATGAATAACGCCATTTAATGCAATGGTATGAACCTCAACATCTTCGTCACGAAGTTTAAGAACCTCTTCAATGTGATCGCTTTGACTGCCAGTATCAATAATCATGATAAATGGCTTAACAGTTTGAAGTCTTAGTAGTTCAATACAATACTTAAGAGTCTCAGAAGTGTTTAAACAAGGTATAACCGCAGTTACCTTATACTCCCAAGGTTTTTTTTTACAGTTTCCTTCCCATGGAGCAGATACAGTCAATTCTCCATATATGGGAGATATTTCGACCCTTGAAAGCTCTACTTCTTTCCAGATCGATTCTGTTTTAACCCAAACAAATTTTTTGTTAGAATCAATTCTTTTTTGATTTTCACTTAATTCATTCCATCTTGAATAAGAAATTTTCATGCAATTCTCTCTGGTAATATAATAAATAAGTATTTAACTTACATTTTTCAATTGAAAATTGTAAATATAAAAGTAAAAGAAAGGAAAAATAATATGAAAAAATTTAATGAATGGATGAGTTTTAGGCAAGAAGTCGAACCAAATGGTGGCGATTATAATTTCATTGGAACATATAACACAGAAAATCTACAAGGGCTAAAAGAAAAGAGCAACTTAGTAGAAATTGATAAGGCACTTGAATTTATTCCTAATTCTTATCGAAATCAATTTTCTGATGCTATTAGTTTATCTGCCGGAATTACACAAACCGAACAAAACAAAGAAATTGTTTGGATAACAAACAATGACCAAGAAATTACATACTTGTTTGAAAAAAATTAAAAATTATTTTTTAATATGAACAATACTGAATGGACTTTTTTCTTTTGATTTATTGTGTTTTTCAGTCTGAGGCTCTGGACCTTCTATGTGCCTTATATTAAATGGCTCTTTAGTGCCACTGTTTGGATTTTTATACTGTTTGTGTCCGGGAATATGGCGAATATCAAATGGTGGACCATCGCCATTATCGTACAGCCTATCATCTAAAGATATGTACAAAAAAGCATCTGCTGATCTAGGAATATAAGTTTGAAGTGGGTATAACCCAATGCCACCATATCCCAAAGGGTATAAGCCAGTTTTTCCAGAAGTTTGACCTTCTTGTATTATCATCCAATTTTTAAATGACATTTTTTCCATATGTTATTTATGTTTCATTTTTCAAAAAAAAAGGAGATGTCCAAAAAGACATCTCCAATGAGTAACAAGTTTTATAACCAAATAATTTTTTACTTGGTGCTAGGAGCAATAGCCTTTGGTTTTTCTGCACCTTTAGCTTCTTCTTTTTTCACATTATTTGCAGAAGTGCAACTAGAAGCACAGCGTCCAGACGAACAAGAACTCTTGCTTTGAAGAATTCGTCCACCAGATGTGCCACCAGATGTGCCACAAGATGAATTGCCACCACGAAGTTTTCCGCCCAAAAGTCCGCCACGACATCCTGCTTCAGCGGTATTTGCTACAAACGCAGTAGCCAAAGCCAAAACTACAAAAATCTTCATATCAAACTCCTTTAAGAAAAATATGGCTAACATTAGCCACGCACATAAGCATACCAACTATTATTGAATTATCAAATAAAATATTATGATTTATTTATTTTGATGTGGAATCCATATACGGAACAGTATCCCAAACAATAGATTTAATTCTAAAGCTTGTAAAAAACTAATTTCTTTAAGCCTATCTCCAGTAATATCTGGAATTATTGCATTCCATAGCCAGTAAACTGGCAGGGTTAGTAAAAATGCGTAAATTATGATTATACATATGACGGCAACAACAATAGCGATTGTTTGTTTTATATTCATTTTCATTTCTCTCTGTTTTGATGAAAAAAGCCTACTACAAATTTATTGTAGTAGGCTTTTCATTTTATGAAACAAATTATTTTAGCAAATATATAAATAATTGTAACCAAACAGTAAAGTTAAGATTCAATTATAAAATCAAGATTGCCATTGTCTTCGATGGTATCGGTAAAGTTACCACCATCTAAAACACGACCAGCGATTTTTCTATTGGTTCCATTAACAATGGTCATGGCATGAACAGATCGTTGGATCGAGTTACCATTAGTAACAGATGTATCCAAAGATCCTTCAGTACCCAAATTCACCAAAACTGGTGACAAATTTACAGTATAAGTAGCCATAATTTTTCTCCTTTTGCAAAAGTAAACTACTAAAATATATAAACTTTTTAAAGCCTATTTTGATTTGCAAAGTGTATATTTAAGTGAATTCGGTGAGAATTAATTAGGAATCAACAAATTCATCTCTGCAAGCTTAGAGAAATAATATGAATAAGTGTTACTTCCTGTGTGAAATATACTTAAATTTGGATTAAACTCTGAGATGGCTATGTCAGTTTCATCAAAAAAATCAGTAGATATATTGTTTTCCAAAGTGAATAGATTAAAAGAAAGTTCTTCTCTCGATCTCCCATCAGGACGAATTGCAAACATCATATCTGACATTGGATGCTTTTTATACATCAACTCATTGCAATATTTCAAAACACAAGAACCGTATTTTTTTATTAGTCCTTTGCGAAATAAAACAACTCCAGAGTTCATTGGAGAAATTACTTTTTTATGAAGTTTATTTTCAATAAGATAAGAAAACATTATATCAGTTTTATCTATTCTTGAGGTATCTTGTTCTTTCAATAATGCTACCATTCGGCAAGCATAAATATCGGAATCTTTATATTTGGTAAAAACATAATCTATTGGCTTGAAAATAAAAGTGTCCACATCAAGAAGAAGAACATTCTCTGTATCTATTCCTTCAAACAAACACCGTTGCATACTAACAAAATTCTGCGATCTATAAGGAAGCTTTTCAACAACACGCATGTCTATATTGCACAACTTAACAAGACCTTCGATGTTTTCAAAATTCCAAGCCATATATTTTTGAACAAGATTAGAGTCTAATGATTTAAAAATTTCATTAGTTTCAGACCAAGAATCAACATTAGAATCCTTAACATAAATAAGTTGAATTGGGATTTGTGGATTTATTGATCTCAACAGACGAACCGAAACTGAAAATATTGCGTGATAAAGAGGATTATCATTCAAAATATAAAGACAAGATGTATTATTCATATTTGCTTGCATTTCTTAAAAAGACAAATTTTGTTATTTCCGATTCATTAATCTGCCAGTAGCAGCCATTTTCATTAAATTCGCAATGATGCACTTTCATATTCATTCTTAAAGAGTATTCTGACTCAATTTTTCTATTTAAAAAGACTTTTGCAAATATCCAGCCCTTTTCATCTGCGTGACTACACATTCCAGCACCAACAAATTCTTCTCCTAAATAAATAGGAACAAATCTTTTTGATTTGGACCACTTCTCAAAACACTTTTGATGTATACTAAAATTATGAGAATTCATTGTATCCACTTTAGCAAATGGAACAAAAATTTCATCTTTAGTGCCTATAAAATTAAACAAAATTAAAAAAATACTAATCATTAGGAATATCCAAAGAACATTTTCTAGATGTCATACCATTTTTACTCATTTCGTTGTCTTTTTTGTCTCTGCACTTAGGGCAGAATCTAATAGTCGCTTTGTCTGAACTATTAAATGTTTTGTTGCACCATCCAAGACAAGAAACAATTCCCTTGCGAGACACATCATTTTGTTTTTGCATAAATCCTCCTAATTTTTGCAAAATAACAAAAAATAGATATTTCATCAAGATAATTGCGTCAATATATTCATATATTTTTTTATTTCTTCAAAACTCCAAGGAGTTCCAAATGGAATTCCATCTCTACGATTATCCACACCAACATCAAGTGTTTTGAGTTTTGGTTTACTGGCTCTAATAGTTTCTATCATCGTATCGAGTACTATTGGGTCTTTAATGAAAAAAGAAAAATTTTCTCTTATTTTATTTTCTTGATCTAAAGACATTCCATTGATATCCTCTGCACAATAAGCTCCGTGTACATGTCCATATAGCATCCATGATCCGTACAATCTTTTGTTCCATGATCTGCATGGGTAATGATTCGTAAATATTTGTTGCCCATTCACATTGAACATATATTGATCGGCACACTCAAAAAACTTTTCACAAACTTTTCTATCATCATGATTCCCAATAATAAGATGAACATTTTGACAATTAATTCTAGATCGCAAACTACCAACATATTTCTCTCTATCTTTGCTTCTAGAATAGCAAAAATCACCAATAATGATAAGTTTATCTCTTCTTCCAACAACAGCATTGATCGAATCAATAATCGCATCTGTCATCAATTGTGTAGATTCTTTAGAGATACTAATTTCAGACAAAGGTATTGATCCATTATCAACCAATTCCATCAATCCAAGCTCTATTTGATTCATAAATGGTCTTTTAGAGTATTTGATAATATTTGAATGATTTAGATGCAAATCTGCGGTAAAAAACCACATTAGGTGATACTCCCATCAAAAAGACCTATAAATCTATATTTTTCAACGCCATTAACAAAATATATTGTTGTGGGATATAATTCGATTTTGTTATTGTAAGCGAGATCATGGTTTTCTTCCACATTTATCAATCCGCATTTAGCCTTAAGTCTTGCCTTTTTGAATAAATCAATTTGTAAAAAAGATGGTTTACCCCATGGAACCCAAAATAAAACATACCATTCATTCTTTTTGATTAAATGAAAATTTTCATTTGTTATATTGACTAATTCCATAAAAAGCTAAATCCAAAATTATTTATTATTTTTTTGCAGTCTGGAAGTATCAACTTATTCTTTATGACACTCAAATCCGCCCCTACAAACTCAGAATGCCATCCGTGTCTTATCAGCGTAGAGCTTCCATTCATAAAAACTTGGGGCAAAAACCCCTGATACTTAGTGAAACCAAACATAAATCTAATAATGGCATTTTTTGTTTCTTTTGCCAATCGACATTCTGAATAATCTCCGAACAAACAATCTTCAAAATTTTGATTTTTTATATCGAAATTTAAACTACATCTAAGAAGCAATGTCAATAAAGATCTTTTCAACACACAATCAAGCCAAAAATTTGATGGTGTCATCCAAATAATATTGATTTTATCTGTTCTTCTAAAATAAGAATATTGCATAGTTGTTCCAGACATGCAAATTACTTCTTCAAATTTTGCTATAAAATTTGCAACATTTTCTGATTTAAAATCATGATGAGAGAAATAAAATCCAGACATATTTAATGACATTTTTCCTAAAAACTGTTCACGACAATGATCCCAAATAATAGGCTTAGGGCTTTCCTGATCACAAGCAAAGTAGCCAATTAGAGGGCAATTATAAATTAAATTAATCGTTTTTGATTCTAAAAATTTTGCTGGCATATTTACCAAATTAATTGTTGAATTCCAACCGACAAGGTGATTTATCGGCAAATAATTTTCCAATCCATGCACTATAGCTCTTAAGATATACAAGCATTGCATTGAACCATATCGAACACATCGATCTAGAATCCAAGCTAATATGATTTACTATTTCATTTATACTTTGAATTCTTTTTTCTAAGGAATTTTTCAAATTTAAACTTTCCCAAAGAAGTGATTTTATATTGTGTGGAACTTCTAAAAAATAAAGATCAAACATATAGACAAATGATTCCCATAACATAAAACGAGCATCTTCTTTTGAATTTGCAAAAATCCAATTTGTATTAGACTTTTTAACTGCATAATACCAACTATAAATGAACTCCTCATAATCATCATATTCAATCTTTTGACTTGATAAAGTTTTGAACAAAGTATTATGACTTACAAATTCATCATTCCTAATAGAATTCAATATTGGATATTGTATTTTTTGAGGATATTTAAATTCAATGAAATAATTACCCGGACTTTTTGTTCTATTGTTCCAGCTAATGCTTATGTAAAGATAAGTATTTGATGTGGTAATAACTGATGGTTTTGCTATAGCAAATGTATTATAACAATGATGAACAACAGATAGATTTTGAAGATTTTTTCGCTGTATATATTCTTCTAATATATTCATTTTTTACTTGGTGTTAATGCCTTGTCTAAAATTGGAAGATTAGGTTCAATAATATCAAGTTTGATTTCTGGCTTTGGTTCTGGTTTGATTTCTGCCTTAGTATCTATTTTTTGACGAATTCCAACAAGTTCTTTTTGTACTTCTGAAATTAGATATTTAATTTCATTAAAACTATTTTTTTTATCTTTATTTGTTTCAAGTCTTTCAAAATAATCAATTGTCTTAATTTGTGAGTTTTTTATTTCTAGAGCCATAGCATTAAGCTCCTCAATCTTTTTAGATAAATCTTTTATTTTCCCATCAACTGCGGACATACTATTGCTATTTATCATCTTGATGTCATTGATTTGTTTTTTAATTGCAGAAAATGTTTCCAAAAAACTTGGATCATTATTTCCAGCCTTTGACTCCAATTGATATGAAATTAATTTTTCATCTTTATAATCATTGCACTTTTTATCACTATAGTCAAAATGCAAATCGCACAAGTTTCCTTGCTTTTCATAAATAAATATGATGGGAACTTTTTTGTTTAAAATTGGAATGGTTATCTTATCGCCATTTGGCAAAATAGATTCTGCATGCTTACATGACTTTATTTCTTCTTTATAATTTATCGTATATGTATAACTTTTAAGATTTTGATGCTCTGAAAAAATCATTCCGATAATAAGTGCATAATATATCATTTCAATTCCTCAAGAAATTTATTTTGAAAAGTAAAATCCTTCAGCCTAATCCAACATTTTGAATCCTCATCCCAAGTAATGGGATATTTTTTTGGTATGGATTCCAAAATATCAAATAAATGAGTTACATTACTAGCATGTTCTAACGATCTTTGAAAAATTAATGGATGTAATTTTGGATATCTTTTTCTCAATCCATCAACGATATTATTATCCATTCATTCTCTTTCCATTAAAGAAGTTTCTTGCACCATCTTTAGCTGTTTTCAAATTGTAAAATCTCCAAAAGGCACAAAAAATAACGCCACCTAAAATTGACATAAAAAAGCCAGAAGGCTCATAAGGTGCTTTTCCAGAATTTATAACCCAATTTAAAAACCCACCAATCCACGATCCGCAAATTCCAATCAAAATAGTTGGCAACAAACCAACTGGATCTGATCCGGGATGAATAATCTTTGCAATAAATCCAGTGATAAGCCCAAATATAGAAAAAATTATAATACTAAACATTTTTACCTCTCTGCTTTCTTAATTGTTAAATAACTATCTGGTGTTACTCTTTCCTGTAAATCTTTCGACAAACCATTTACATATCTCACATATGTTTTCTGAAAATCATCCATAATTTTGAATCCCAAAACTTTTTCCGTAGCAACCTTCGATCCACTATGATGAGATGTTTTCAAAAAACTATGAAATCTTACTTCTCCGAATTCTTTACGCAACAATAAGCACAAAGCTGCAGATTGCGAAGAAAATACTTTTTGTCTATCTAAACTCAATTTCAAAAATTGATCTTCTTGTAAATTCAAGATACTCTCTAAATCAAACAACTTACTACTAGATAAAGAAGATAAATCAACTTTAATGTCTGATGTCAGACCATTCAATTGACACATACCTTTGATAGACCAAATCGGAAACTTAAAATTGTTTACTTGTTCAAATTCTGCAAAAATAATTTGACTTAAATTAATTGGTAAAATTTTTGCAGGTTTATCGTCTAAAGCCAACCACATAGCCGTAATTTCAATTGATCCATCTTTTCTTCTAATCTCAACTTTTGAATCATTTAAATTAAACAACTTATTTAACATCGCAGAATCTGGAACGCAAAAAATTCTACATTCTTTAGAAAATTTAACATCTGGCAAACCCCATCTTGTTAAGCACCAAACTTTGATGTCATCAAGATTGTTTTTCATCCATAGCCCATGATCGTCATCAATGCTTAGAATGGTGAAATTACTTGTGACATATCGATGCCACGCCAAATCTTTCAACAATTGATCATCTTGTGCAATAACAGATGTATTGAAAAAAAACAACATAAACATTAAAACAAAAGTTTTTCTCATAATAATTTATCCTCAATCAATTTTGTATATCCTATCTAATAGAGTTTTTGCTTCTTTTTTAGCATTGATTTGTTTAAAATAATGATTTGAAGAAGAAGAATTTTGATTTTTTATGATTCTTTTTAATAGCCATTTTCTTAAATTGAAAAAATTATTATCGTATATATCAAAGGATCTTTGCCTGTATAAGCCAAAAAATGATAACATATCTGTTACTGAGTATCTTCTTTTTGATAAATTATTTAATGGAAATATTTTTTTATTTTTAACATAATCAACAAAGTTTACAAATAATATAATCCAACACTTAGCATCTTTTCCACAAACAGTTCCTTCTGGACATCTAAATTCAACCGTATTACGAATGTCTGTTTTGTTGTGTAAAGAATTATAAAAGTTGACAATATTTAAAGTTGATCTTTTAGCATTTGTTGCCGACAAAACATCCTCGCTTGGCTTGAAAAACTTGGCAATGTTGACGGCATCCAATGATGAATAAAGATGTGATATTACCCAATGTTTTATACTAGGATTTAAAAATTTACAATATTTATTTTCCCATCTTGAAAAAGGCAAAGCATAAATTAAAACTTGTTCTATTGCCATCCAATACAAAAGAAGTCTGCCTATATCGTCTTCATCAAAGTCACTAACATCAACATGAACATGAAGTCCACAAAATTTATTGACTTCGGCTTTATTTTGTTTCACCTTGTTTATAACATGAGAAACATGATTCACATCTTTTAATCCAGAACAAATATAACTTGCTATTTCGATTCCTAATGGACCTCCAGATCCACGAGGACCACAACTGGCATCATTTTTCACATGCCAATAATTATTTCTATATGAAAGCGAATAACGAGTCGTTATTGCTTTTCTGTAAGAATTCTGCTCTATAATTTTCTTTATGTCTTTTTTAGATAAATTGTTCGACAACTCGAATTCAACTCCGAATTTACGATTAGAATTAAATTTTTTATATTTTATTTTCATTTATTTAACTTAAACTAAGCCCCTATCATCTCGGCTTCTCCTTTGAACTTCATCAAGCTCTTCTTCAAATTTTTGATCCCAAGACTTACCTCGATTACTTGTCGTGGCAGTCTTTTTTAATGTTCCAAAGTTTTCAAGAACATCAACAATGTCTGATATAAATTCTTTTTGTTCGTCACGAATCCTTACCAAGAAAGCACTTATAAAAAACAAAACTACTAAGTTTATTATAAGTAACAATATGATTACTATGCCAATAATTAAATCGTACATTTATCACACATAAAATTGGGATTGTGGTTCGGGTCGAAGAGACGATATATCAATAATATTCGTGTCGAGACTAATATTTCTATCAAGTATTCTGCAAACAAAGTCATTGGCATCCCAATAAGTTCCCTTAAATATATTTAACTCATCATAATAACTGAATGTGTCTACATTAATTTTAAGATCATTTGTAACATACTCTGGTCTAAAGTGAAAGTCAAATGTAAAATCTATTCCAAAACTTGTAAATTTATTGCATAAATCTTCTGATGGAAATAAAACAAAAAGTCTAGCATCTGTATTACTTCCTGTTTGCAAATTGATTCTTTTTGCATAAAGACCAAATTTCCACATAGATGATGATAAAACATCTTCTCCGTATTGAGATATACAAGACCAGTCAAAATTAATATGCCAAAGTTCCTGAGCATTAGAATTATCACTTCCTATGCCACGAAGATGCAATGAATATTGCCAACTATTTGTAATAGTATTATAAAACAACTGTAAAGATTCTGGTATCTTAAGATTATTTCGTAATAAAAAGTCTTGCAATATATTTGCACTGCCTAGATTGGTTCTCATGTACAATGTTTCTGGTATCGCATCACAATTGCCACATGTGGTTGTTATGTTTTGCGTAATAGCAGCCAAATCTGTCACAAAATCTTCAGCATAAGCAATTTCTAAAAAATCAATCTCAGTAATAACCCCCATGGATATATCATCGACATTTAATGGCGAATCATAAGTTCCAGACAAATAAATTGATCCACTACCATCAAATGCATAACCCGGAACAACATATTCCGAGTCTCCTCCCAAAGATATTGGCGATAATAAAGATGTATACCAAAAATCTCCAGCTATAGAATCTCTTGTAGATGCTGCATCTCCCAAAGTAATAGGAACCGAATCATCTACTGGAATTTCAAAAGATGCAATTCCAATGTCAATTGAACCATCCAAAATTATGGTTCCACTTCCCTCATAAGATTGATATGGAGAAATTGCTTTCGCTGAACCACCAATTGAAACTGTACCCAAAGATTCAAATATGTAAATATTTCTTGAATATATAGAATTTCCATAAACATACATTAATCCATCTACATATGGTTTAATCGGATAATCAGCACTTCCGTAAACCACAACTCCTGCATAAGATGGATATATATATCCTAATCCAGTAGACGCAAAACTCAATTTAAATTCGACCAATGACTCATTTGAAGTTGTAATACCACCAGAAGTATTATACTTATAATAAGGACTTACTGGTATGGATTCGCCTTCTAAGGTTATAGATCCTGATGATTCGTAGTTGTAGTTTGATAGTGATATCAAAGCAGAATCATCTATATAAACATTTCCATCTCCCACATAAATATAAAATGCACATAAAACTTCAGAAGATCCAGAGGTTGAAATATTTCCGCTAGAAATATATTTTCTTTCTAAATTTGCTTGAGAATTTATTGTTATTCCGCCAGATGCCTCGTAATACGACAATTCAATAATTCCAGTTTTTATGCCCATAGAAACTACTGTTGTTGCAACAATAGTGAATGGTATGCATTCTGGTATTTTTGAAAATGGAACTGAGACGAATTCATTGCTTGAAGGTACTGGCAGTCCATTTATTGCAATTCCTGTTGAACCTATGGCGACAAAAGAATTAACAGGATGAATTGATCTTTGAATGTCTGCTATTGGCCAAGTCCAATTGACATCAGTTAAAAACTGGCAAACTTCTCCTAAATCTCTAGCAACAATCTCTTGAAACATTCTGTTCAAACCATTTGGTATTGCACAAAATGGAATATTATCACAATTGTAGTACTCAACACCAACAACCCTAAATGTTCTTAGTGGTAATTCTCCAACATTAAAATTAAATGTTTGACTAAATTCAAATTGTTTATAAATATCAAAATTAAAATCAAAATTAAAAAAAACAGAAACGGTTGGATTAGTATAAGCCACATAACTTAAAGATATCTTCCCATTTCCAACAAAATTAATACTTGAATTACAAATAGCATTTCCAGATATTAAAATTTCTCCAGAACCAACAAGTGGTATTAGTGTGGTGAGAGAAATTTCTTCGCCAATAGACTCTGGAGATCCGTGAGAAATTGGTCTAAAATAATATTTTACTCCTGAAATCAAATTGGAAATAGTCACTCTATGTTCAAAAACCAAATTGCTATCTTCTACTGTCGAATATGCATATCCATAAGTAGGACTTTCACCTAAACCTGAGCGAGAAACAGTATCGTAAACAACACGACTAGTCGAAGGAGTATTCGTAATCCAAGATATTGTTATCAAAGTAGTCGTTGAAGTAGCTTTTGAAATAGCTGAGACTGCACTTATTACTGGAGGCTCTTTTGGACTTATGGAGCTTTCATAGCTCAGAATAACTCCTCCATCAGCAATGACGCTAAGATTTAAATTAACAATAGCTGTTCCAAATATTATAATATTTTCAGAATCAGAAATAAAAGTCAAAGCATATTCGAATAAACTATTTGCGTCATTTGTGCCACTTGGAGTTGTAACCAACACACTTGCAGAACCAAGAACATTAGAATCTGTGATCGCAATGATAGTATTCGAGTCCACGACTGTAAATTCGATAACAGCAATGCCACCAATTGTGACTTCTGTAGTTCCCGTAAAATTTTCTCCAGTAATCGTAATCGAAGTTCCGCCAGATATAGAGCCATTAGACGGATAAACGCTGGTTACTGTAGGTGGCACTTCAATGTATTCGAATAAGCTATTTGCGTCATTTGTACCACTTGGCGTTGCGACCAACACACTTGAAGAACCAAGAACATTGGCACCTGTGATAGCAGTGATAGTAGTCGAATCCACGACTGTAAACTCGGTAACAGCAATGCCACCAATTGTAACTTCTGTAGTTCCAGTAAAATTTTCTCCAGTAATTTCAATTGAAGTTCCACCCAATGTTGATCCGCCAGAGGGAGAAACGCTGACTACTGTAGGTGGCACTTCAACATATTCGAACAAACTATTTGCATCATTTGTACCACTTGGCACTATAACTAACACGCTAGAAGTTCCAGCAACATTAACATCTGTGGTTGCAGTGATGGTGGTCGGATTAACTACTGTGAACTCAGTAACAGCAATGCCACCAATTGTAACTTCTGTAGTTCCCGTAAAATTTTCACCAGTAATCGTAATGAAAGTTCCGCCCAATGTTGATCCACTAGATGGAGAGACGCTGGCTACTGTGGGAGCATTTTCAATGTATTCGAACAAAATATTTGCGTCATTTGTACCACCTAGCGTTGTAACTAACACACTTGCGGGACCAGCAATATTAACATCTGTGGTTGCAGTTATAGTGGTCGAGTCAACAACTGTAAACTCAATAACGGCAACACCGCCAATTGTAACTGATATCACATCAGCAAAATAAGTTCCAGTAATCGTAATTAAAGCACCACCTGATGTAAATCCACTAGATGGAGAAACGCTTGCTACTGTTGGAGAAGTTTCAATATATTCGAAAAAACTATTCGCATCATTTGTGCCACTTGGCGTTGTAACCAACACACTTGAAGAACCAGCGACATTGGCATCTGTGGTTGCAGTTATAGTGGTTGAGTCAACGACTGTAAACTCAATAACGGCAACGCCACCAATTGTAACTGATATCACATCAGCAAAATAAGTTCCAGTAATCGTAATCGAAGTTCCGCCTAATATAGAACCACTAGACGGAGACACGCTCGACACTGTCGGAGTAGTTTCGACATATTCGAACAAACTATTTGCTTCATTTGTGCCACTTGGAGTTGTGACCAACACACTTGCGGAACCAACAACATTGGCACTTGTGGTCGCAACAATGGCTGTAGAATTCACGACTGTAAATTCGGCAACAGCAACGCCACCAATTGTGACTTCTGTCGCATCAGTAAAATAAGTTCCAATAATTGCAATCGAAGTTCCGCCTAATGTTGATCCACTAGACGGAGACACGCTTGACACTGTCGGAGTAGTAACAACATATTCGAACAAACTATTTGCTTCATTTGTGCCACTTGGAGTTGTGACCAACACACTTGCGGAACCAGCAACATTGACATCTGTGGTAGCAGTAATGGTGGTCGAGTCAACAACTGTAAATTCAGTGACGGCAACGCCACCAATTGTGACTGCTGTCGCATCGGTAAAATAAGTTCCAGTAATCGTAATAGAAGTTCCACCCAATGTCGATCCACTAGAAGGAGACACGCTTGAAACTACGGGCAGTACTAAAACATATTCGAACAAGCTATTTGCATCATTTGTACCGCTTGGAGTTGTGACCAACACACTTGCGGAACCAGCAACATTGACATCTGTGGTTGCAGTTATAGTAGTCGAGTCAACAACTGTAAATTCAGTGACGGCAACGCCACCAATTGTAACTGCTGTCGCATCGGTAAAATAAGTTCCAGTAATCGTAATCGAAGTTCCACCTAATGTCGATCCACTAGACGGAGACACACTTGCTATTTCTGAAATAGGTAATGTATAAAGGAAAATAGTTGTTTCGTCATTTGTACCGCTTGGAGTTGTGACCAACACACTTGCGGAACCAGCAACATTGGCATCTGTGGTTGCAGTTATAGTAGTCGAGTCAACAACTGTAAATTCAGTGACGGCAACGCCACCAATTGTGACTGCTGTCGCATCGGTAAAATAAGTTCCAGTAATCGTAATTGAAGTTCCGCCTAATGTTGATCCACTAGACGGAGAAACGCTTGATACTGTAGGAGCAGTTTCGATATATTCGAACAAACTATTTGCATCATTTGTACCGCTTGGAGTTGTGACCAACACACTTGCGGAACCAACAACATTGACATCTGTGGTTGCAGTTATAGTGTTCGAGTCAACGACTGTAAATTCAGTGACTGCAATACCACCAATTGTAACTTCTGTAGTTCCCGTGAAATTTTCTCCAGTAATCGTAATCGAAGTTCCTCCCAATGTCGATCCACTAGAAGGAGAGACGCTTGATACTGTAGGAGAAGTTTCAATATATTCGAACAAGCTATTTGCGTCATTTGTACCGCTTGGAGTTGTGACCAACACACTTGCGGAACCAACAACATTAGCATCTGTGGTTGCGTTAATGGTAGTCGAGTTCACGACTGTAAATTCAGTAACCGCAATACCACCAATTGTAACTTCTGTAGTTCCCGTGAAATTAGTTCCAGTAATCGTAATAAAAGTTCCGCCTAATGTAGATCCTCTATATGGAGAAACACTGGCTACTGTAGGTGGAACAACAGAATAGGTAAACAAACTATTTGCACTATTTGTGCCACTTGGAGTTGTGATCAACACACTTACAATTCCAGCAGATCTAGCAGATATGATTGCTGTTATGGTGGTTGAGTTTACGACAGTAAAAATAGAAACTGGAGAGCCACCGATTGTAACTGCTGTTGCTCCAGTGAAATTTGCTCCAGTAATCGTAATGGAAGTTCCGCCCAATGTTGATCCGCTAGAAGGAGAGACGCTTGATACTGTGGGAGCAGGAGCCACATAAGTGAACCAGTGATTTATGTTTCCATCACTTGTTCCTCCTCCAGTTGTAACCAACACACTTGCAAGACCAGCAACATTTGCCGGGGTAATTGCGGTAATAAAGGTTGGACCAATAACGGTAAGTCCTATTCTGCAAAAAGATGTCAGAAAGTTCTTGCTTGGACCTATTTGCCCTCTGGCTAAAAAAGAAAAAGAAATTAAATCGTTGACATTCACCATTAAAGAGTCAGAAGCTTGTACATTGGCAGAAGCGCCGACATATACTCCGTTGACTTGAACCGAAGCTAAAATGGCGTTAGTATGATCCCCATATGGCCAAGATATGCTGATATATAAATGTCCAGCCTTGACAACTTTTAGCGTTGCCCTTAATGATACTGGACTAGAGGTTGGGTAATCAGTTCCAAGAAAAAAATCACTATCTACTTCATACAAAAAAGCAGGATTACTAGAATAGACAGTCTCAAAAGGCATTATGACTTTGGTCGAGTTCACAACGGTAAAACCAGTGGCGGCAATGCCACCAATGGTAACTGCTGTTGTTCCCGTTAAATTAGTTCCATTGATCGTAATGAAAGTTCCACCCAATGTTGATCCGCTGGATGGAGAAATGCTGTTTATGGAAGGGGGAGGAGCCACATAAGTGAACAAACTGTTTGCACTATTTGTGCCTCCTGCTGTTGTGACCAACACGCTCGCAGTTCCAGCAGTTCTGGAACCTATTTTGGCGTTTATGGTGGTCGAATTGACAACTGTAAAGGTAATGACCGAAACGCCACCAATGGTTACTGCTGTCGCTCCCGTTAAATTAGTCCCAGTAATCGCAATCGAAGTTCCGCCCGATATGGAACCACTAGATGGAGAAACGCTTGCTACTGTGGGAGCAGGAACCACATAAGTGAACAAGCTGTTTGCACCATTACCACCTCCATCTGTTATGATCAATACGCTTGCAGTTCCAGCAGATCTAGCAGATGTGGTTGCCGTTATGGTGGTTGAGTCAACAACGATAAAACTGGCGACTGAAAATCCTCCGATTGAAACTGCTTTCACCCCCGTGAAATTTACTCCAGTAATCGTAATCGAAGTTCCACCCAATGTTGATCCGCTAGAAGGAGAAACACTTGATACTGTGGGAGCAGGAACAATATAAGCGAATAAGATATTTGCGTTACTTGCACCTCCAACTGTTGTGACCAATACACTTGCTGTTTCGGCAGTTCCAGAAGATCTAGAAGATATTGTTGCCGTTATGGTGGTTGAGTTCACAACAATGAAACTGGCAACGGCAACTCCTCCAACTGTGACTGATATCACATCGGCAAAATAAGTTCCAGTAATCGCAATTAAAGTTCCTCCGAATGTTGATCCGCCAGATGGGAAAACTCTGGTTACTACAGGAGCAGGAACGATATATTCGAACAAGCTATTTGGACTATTTGTGCCACTCGGAGTAGCTACTAGCAGACTTGCATAGCCAGCAACATTGGCTGCTATAGTAGCGGTGATGGTCGTTGAGTTCACAACGGTAAAACTAGTAACAGAGATGTCGCCAATGGCAACTGCTGTCGCTCCCGTGAAATTTGCTCCAGCAATCGTAACCGAAGTTCCTCCGAATGTTGATCCGCTAGACGGAGAAACGCTTGCTACTGTAGGAGCAGGAATATAAGTAAACAAACTGTTTGTGTCATTTGTGCCACTTGGCGTTGTGACCAGAACACTTGCAGTTCCAGCAACATTAGCAGCTATGATGGCGGTGATAATAGTCGAGTTTACAACGGTAAAACTAGTGACAGAGATGCCACCAATGGTAACTGCTGTCGCTCCTGTAAAATCTGTTCCGGTAATCGTAATTGAAATTCCGCCTGATGTGAAACCAGTAGATGGAGAGATGCCGACTACAGTAGGTGGCACTACGGCATAAGTAAACAAGCTAGTTCCAGTATTTGTGCCACCCGCTGTTGTGACCAATACACTTACAATACCAGCAGATCTAGCGGACGCAATTGCGGTGATAGTAGTTGAATTCACAACGGTAAAACTACTAGCTAAAACTCCACCGATTATAATTGCTGTCGCTCCTGTGAAATTTGCTCCAGTAATCGTAATCGAAGTTCCGCCCAATGTTGATCCACTAGACGGAGAAATACTTGCTACTGTGGGAGTAGGAATCACATAAGTCAATAGGCTGTTCGCACCATTTGTTCCACTTGGTGTTGTGACCAAGACGCTTACAGTTCCAGCAGATCTGGCGGATGTGATTGCCGTTATGGTAGTTGAGTTCACAACAATAACGCTAGTGGCTAAAACTTCACCGATTGCAACTGCTGTTGTTCCCGTGAAATTCGTTCCAGTAATCGTGATCGAAGTTCCTCCGAATGTAGAAGCGTTAGACGGAGAAACGCCGGCTACTGTAGGTGAAACAACAGAATAAGTAAACAAACTATTTGCACTATTTGTGCCACTTGGAGTTGTGATCAACACACTTACGATTCCAGCAGATCTAGCGGATATGATTGCTGTTATAGTGGTTGAGTTTACGACAGTAAAACTAGCGACAGAAACGCTTCCAATCGTAACTGCTGTTGCTCCAGTGAAGCTAGTTCCAGTAATCGTAATGGAAGTTCCGCCCAATGTCGATCCACCAGATGGAGAAATGCTGGCTACTGTAGGAGCAGGAACGGCATAAGTGAAAAAACTGTTTGTACCATTTGTTCCACTCGGAGTCGTGATCAAAACACTTGCAGTTCCAGCAGATCTAGCGGATGTGGTTGCCGTTATGGTGGTCGAATTCACAACGGTAAAACTAGTAACAGAGATGCCACCAATCACAACCCCTGTTGCTCCAGTGAAATTAGCTCCAGTAATCGTAATAGAAGTTCCGCCAAATGTTGATCCACTAGATGGAGAAATGCTGGCTACTGTAGGTGGTATTACAACATAAGTAAATAAGCTGTTTGCATGACTTATCCCACCCGCTGTTGTAACCATTACACTTGAAGCACCAACAGGTCCAGCTGGTACGATTGCCGTTATGCTGGTTGAGTTAACAACGATAAAACTAGCGACTGGAAATCCTCCAATTGTTACCGCTGTAGCTCCCGTGAAATTTACTCCAATAATTGCAATGGAAGTTCCACCCAATGTTGATCCACTAGATGGAGAAAAACTAGATATTATAGGTGGAACTACAATATAAGTAAACAAGCTATTTGCACCATTTCTACCACTAGGTGTTGTCACCAAAACACTTGAAATTCCAGCAAATCTAGCTCCTATGTTGGCGGTTATGGTGTTCGAGTTCACAACCGTAAATCCAGTGGCGGCTACGCCACCGATTGTTACCGCTGTCGCTCCTATAAAACTGGTTCCTGTAATCGTAATGGAAGTTCCACCCAATGTTGATCCACTGGATGGAGAAACGCCAGATACTGTAGGTGGTATTGCGACATAAGTGAACAGGTTGGTCACTGTAGGTGACCCAGATCCAAGAATGTTATAAACTATTACATTTACATTTCCAAAAGATCTAGCTGCCGTGACTGCTGTGATGGTGGTGGAATTCACAACAGTAAAACTAGTGACTTGAACACCACCAATTCTCACATCTGTTACTCCAATTAGGTCGGTTCCAGTAATCGTAATGAAAGTTCCACCTAGTGTTGATCCACTAGACGGAGAAACGCTGGTTACTGTAGGTATCATGATGGCGTAAGCAAACAAGTTGTTTGGATTATTCATGCCACTAGGCGTTAAGACAAGAACACTTGCAGTACCAACGGGATATAAATCTCCTCCATATCCTGCTCTGGTAGCGGTGATGGCTGTGATGGTGGTCGAATTTACAACAATAAAGCTAGCAACTGAAATTCCAATCGTAACTGCTGTTGCTCCAGTAAAGTTAGATCCAGTAATCGTAATGGAAGTGCCTCCCAATACGAAACCGCTAGATGGAGAAACGCTGGTTACGGTAGGAGGAATTGCAGCATAAGTAAATAATGTTGCTCCGGTATTAGTGCCACTAGGAGTCGTAATATATATACTTGCGTTTCCAGCATACCTAGGAGCTATAGTGGCTGTGATGGTAGTTAAGCTTATGACAGTAAAACTAGTTACCGAAACTCCACCAACAGTAACCGCTGTCGCTCCAATAAAATCAGTTCCAGTAATCGTAATGACAGTTCCACCTAATGTTGATCCACTCACTGGTAAAAAATTAGTTATAGATGGAGGAATTGCAACATAAGTAAACAAGCTGTTTGCATTATTTGTGCCACTTGCCGTTGTGACTAATATACTTGCGGCTCCAGCAGATCCAGCAGATGTTGTTGCCGTTATAGTGGTTGAGTTCACAACGGTAAAACTAGTGACTGGAACGCCACCAACAGTAACTGCCGTAGTTCCCGTAAAATTAGCTCCGTTAATTGCAATTAAAGTTCCACCTAATTTTGATCCACTAGATGGAAAAACGATGTATGGTGTTGGTGAGGAAACAGTCAAATCGTATACTGCCAAAGAACTTGTGTATTTAGTTGGATTTAATTTCGTATTTAAAACAGAAACATAAACATTTGCACCGTCTGGTGAAACAAAAATATTTTCAGGATTTTCATACGATGAAACATTTTGCTGAACTGTATTGATTTTAGTCAACGAACCATTTGAAACATTTCTGTTTAAAATTATAATTTTTCTGTACCCAGATAGATTCACTCCAACATAAAAATTCTTTCCATTAGGAGAAATGCAAACAGAAGTGCAAGAACCAGAACCGGCAGGAGATGTCAAATTCAAATCGAATGTTGTACTGACAGTCAACCAGCTACCACCAGTGGTTTCTGAAATACAATCGAATATTGAAATCTTATCGTTATTGTTTACATAAACAAATCTGCTATCTGAAGAAATTGCGACATCGTTGATTATATTTCCAATCTGTGGTAGATCTCGCCTAATCCCGAAACTAATAGTTCCAGCTGGTTGCAACTGCGAAACTTGATCTTGAATGATACCTAAAGCCGAAATTGAACCTCCTCCACTGATGTAAATACGCAAACCATCAGGAGAAGCATAAACTCCATTGATTCCACTTCCATAATTGTTTCTTTTTTGACCACCATAATACTTAAGGCTGAATGCATTGGAAAATAACAAATCTCGGTTCATGCTGAAATTGCCAATCAAAACACCTGTGATGGAATCCCTCTTGAACATGGCGATTGAAACATAATTAGCAGGATCATCAAGGTTGTTGGGAGCCGTTGTTTCGCCTCCTTGACCATTGCAAGCCACATAAACATATTTTCCGTTAGGCGTTATGCAAATCGCAGCAGGATTGATATTAGCCCAAGGGCTTTTTATTCCGGTAGAAATCCTAGATGTTCCTTCGATCAATAATCCCGTCAAAGCATCTCTGTAAAACATAGAAATCTTATCTCGATGCAAAACATACAAATTTTTCCCATCTGGAGATGCACATATATCGACAGGTAGCGAACCAACAGATGTGTTTGAATCCAAACTAAACAAACCAGTACTAAAATTTTTAGAATAAATAGATATTTTACTGTCAAAATTGCTGTTAAAAGTAAGTGCGTAAATATTCATTCCATCTGGAGAAATACAACTTTTTAAGCCACTAAAATCGTTTGCGACTATTTGTTTTTGTGACAGCCATGGTTTTGATTCAGATTCAAAGTAAGTTAAATTTTTATCGATAGTTATATTTGTATTTTGGGATGTAACAGAAATCGCAGCATTTCCGAGAGTTTTTGGAGGCACTAGAACAGCAATGATTTTTGAGTCAATACCGTAAAATGTAGTGGCTGTTATACCTCCAACGGCAACAGCGGTTACTCCAGAAAAATTAGGACCAGTAATATAAACCAATTCATTGCCCAATGTGGAAACACCAGATGGGTAAATGTCAACAGACGCAAGTGCGTTTGCCTCATATTGAAAAATATTGATATTATTTGTGACATTTGTTCCATTGGGCGTTGTCACCAAAACTATTGCAGGTCCAGCAACATTGACTGGTACAATTGCGGTTATAGTGATCGAATTGACAACTTTAAAGCCAGTATCAGCAATGCCTCCAATTGTCACTGCTGTCGCTCCAGTGAAATAAGCACCAGTAATCGTAATAGAAGTTCCGCCCAATGTCGATCCGCTAGACGGAAAAACGCTAGTTATCTGAGGTAAAGGAGAAAGTGTCGATTCTCCATTTCCTCTATTGAACATTGAAATCGTTTTTTCGCCATTACTGATGGAATAAAGACTGTCTCCTGCAGCGTTTATGACATAAACGCTGTTTCCGTCTGACGAAATAATGATATCTACTGGATAGATCCCAGTAGGAATATCTATTGATTTCCCAAAAGAACCTGTTTGTGGATTTACGCCAAAATTAGAAATAAGACTTTTTTCATATAAGTCATATCCTACTTCTGAAAATGGTCTGATTATTTCGCCATATCTTGAGGGTAAGTTCAATGAACCAGAAAGACCGTAAAAATTATTGCCATCCGGTGAAACTGAAATTTTTACAGTCGAACGCTGGTTATATCCATGATAGGCTCCATTATGAACATAACTGGTTGTATTCAGAGCATAGGGTCCACCATAGAAAACACCAAAAGCCCATATCGTACTTTTCTTCTGGAATCTGAAAACATTGTTGCTTTCATAAAAACTCACATAGATAAATTTCCCATCCGGAGAGAAAAACAAATCATCGGGACTCTGTTTTTCCGGAAGCCACTGGTAAGGATCTGCGTTGAATACCGAACCTTGGCTTATTTTTCCGTTCAAGGTATTTCTGTAATGAACTCCAATCTTATTGCTCACATTATCTGTCGCACAAAGATAATCTCCGGCTGGCGAAATGGCGATTTTAACTAGCGCCATGCCTATAGAATAAAATGTTTCGACATAAGTCAATAGACCAGTTCCTGTATTGCGATTGCAAACAAAAAAAGCATTGGATATACCATTGCCAAAATAAATATTTTTATCGTCTGGCGAGATCGCACTGCAAATTCCCCCATATCCAAACAAAGCGGAGTAAGTCAACAAGCCAGTTGAAATGTTTCTATCGTAAATCCTTGTCTGACCTGTTCCAATTACATAAACATTTTTTCCGTCTTGAGAAATCAAAAGTTTGGAATAGCTTGAAACTGGGTTTGCTGGATCTACTGGAGTCGTGCTGTTTAAAGTTAAAGTTCCAGTCAAAGTGTCACGATTGTAGATTAAAATCACAGAAGAATTGGAACTGTTGACATAGACATTTTTGCCGTCAGAAGAGATGCATCCAGATGTGGGCGCATCTCCAGCCGATATCACTCCATTTTCAATCAGATACCCAAGACTCCATCTGTCTGCCATAACAATTGTTTCCTCTATATGAAAATCATACCTTCTTTTCTATTTCTGAAAACTTTTCTAATATATCAGCAATAAGTGGATGGCGAACTATATTGCATGGCTTGAATTTTATAACTCCAATTTTGCCAATTTCGCTCATTTTATTTACAACATCTGTTAACATAAAATTTCCATTTCTAATGTCTGATTGATCTGGATCTCCTGTGATAATCATTTTGCTATTCTTACCAAACCTTGTCATAAATAATTTAATTTGTGTTGTAGTTGCATTTTGAGCTTCATCGAAAATACATATAGCATCATTGAATGTTCTTCCCCTACAATATGCTATTGGTGCTATCTCTATAGCTTTATTTATAATTTCTTTTTCTGGACTTTCCTTTCCAATGCATCTGTCCATACAATCATACATTGGCATCATGTATGGATTTAGCTTTTCTTCAAACGAGCCGGGAAGAAAACCAAGTGACTCACCAGATTCAACCACAGGTCTTGTAAGAACTATTTTTTCTCTCTTTTTCGCAAGAACTTCGCTAATAGCAAAGGCACAAGCTAATTGACTTTTCCCTGTTCCAGCTGGACCGATAAGAAATAAAACATCATATTGATCGAATGCAGCCCACGCATCTCTTTGAGCAGTATTTAAAAATTCAAATTTAAATCCAGACTCTACCTTACTTGCGTGTTTTGGTATATGTGGTTCATATTGTTTAGGTTTTCTATCTGTCTTCTTTTTTTTATATCTTGGCATTGATGGTGTCCATAAAAGGTAACTTGATAATCTATATATATCGATAGACAACACAAATAATGAAGCATAGGAAATTCATGATCAATTTAAATTTCAAAATGTTTTTTGAATCAGAAAAAAATGGTGATTTAAAAAAATTACTTAAAAAGATTCCTTCGAGCCACAAAGAACTGGTTAAAGATTTTAAGTTCAAATATACAAAAAATAACACCATAAATAGTAAGAATAAACATATAGGCGTGATTCACAAAGATAAAATTGAAGTTGCAGCACCATGGAATTACGGAAGGGAATTCACTACTCTTCACGAAATAGCACATATGGTTTGGGCATATAAGATGACAAATAAACTAAAAAAAGAATGGTCTAATATTGTAAAAAAAACCAAAAATAAACCACAAGATACAGATGAAGAGCTTTTCTGTCATTCTTATGCACAATATTATGCGAAGAATAAGTTGTTGAAATTTGATATTCCAGAATGGAATAAATTTATCTCTAAAAAAATACCCGCTTAAAGAGGTCTTGACTGCGTTTGACTTATCAATCTTGGTAATACAGAAACTGCCTCTTCTTGTAATTTTTCATATTCATTAATTCCAAGAGAGAAAATCTTATAGTGATGCAAGACTGGTGTACGCATAATTTGAGGTTTATGACCACGAGATTGTGCTTTCATAGTCATTACAAAACTTGTTCCAATTTGTGGCAATTCTTCTGGCCAAGGTCCAATATCGCTCCAACAATCCCTTGTCATCATGATGCAATGATCCATAATGAATCCTACATCTTGACTTCCAACTGTATAGGTTTGCGTATCAAGACCTATAAATCCAGATGATGTAGATTCAGCTACATTCAACAAAAGATCTAACCAACTTGGATTTGTAATAACAATATCACAATGCATAAAGATAAGATATTTAGAATTTTTATCAGATGCATTGGCACCCTTATTACAAGCTGCCGACCAATAAAGATTCTTTTCATTACGAACTACCTTAACAGTTCCTTCGATTTCATCAAGAAACTGTTGAGATTCTTTTTCGCTTCCATTATCAACAACAATAATTTCATAATTAGAATTAAAACTAGTCACACAAATGCTTTGCAAAAGCAAATTGAGATATTCTGGTCTGTCTTTATGAACAACAATAATAGAAATTTGTTCATCGCTATAATTTTTCAATGAAACTGTCAGATCTGATCTTGATGTGTCTAAAATGCTTCCAGAACTCATAATTAATTCTCCACTTCAATTTCAAACACCGCACGGATACAGACACACTGAACTGGTCCTGTTGGAGTTTGAATTGTTTCTGCGTATTGTTTTGCTAATTTATTTACAGCCTCTTCTGCCTTATTTCTGGCACTAAAGGCTCTTTCTGGCTTTACAACAATGTATTCGCCTTCTACTTGTCTTGCGACACTGATAATTGCATAAAATTTTTCCATAAAATAATTGAGTATGTTATTTAAAATTCATCATTTGAAATTTCTTTTAATCCATAAGGAATTTTAATTTCTTCTTTTTTTTGCACAATTTCTTCTTGTTTTTGATCTTTTAAAATTTCTTCTTGTTTCGGAAAAATTTCAATTTCTTCTTGTTTTGAAACAATTTCTTCTTGTTTTTGAGTTTTATTTATTTCTGGCATGTCCATTTCATCAAAATCATTTTTTATGCTTTTGATTGATGGCAAAGACATATTTTTTGGCTCTGGTTTTTTAAAATCGTCATTTAACGAATCTAATTTTTTGTAATTACTATCACCTAATTCGCCAATAAATAAAGGACGACTTTTATGAGCAGCCTTCTGAGCAATTGCAAGATTATTTTGAAAGTTCTTCCCAAAATTAGAATAAGCACTGTGTGGATATTTGCTTACCATTTTTTTAAGTTCTTCTTTTACTGTTTCATCGTAACCTCTCTTATCAATCCAAGCAAATATTTTATCTAATGTTAAAATCCTAAAGTCACGATTTGGCTGTGTATCTTGATCATTTTTTAATTGCGTTACCTTAAATTTCATTGATTCTGCTGAGTGATCTGGCATAATTTCCTACTTTTTTGTTTTTTCATTTTGAACTGAAATATTTTCCATATCAGGAGTAAGACCAAAAAACGATTTGTCTCCCTGTCTTGCATGACTCATATTTTCAAAAATATGTGCTGGAATTGCAAAATCTAAACTTTCTATCGAATTAGAACAATGTTTTACAAGTTCATTTTCTATAAATTCTTTTTTTTGCTGATCCATGCTTCCGACAAAGAATACTTTTTTAGAAGTGTGTTCAAAAAAAACCAACACAGATTCCGAAGAATCTTCTTCTTTTAATGTTATTTGGAATGGAGTCAACATATTTATTTCTGATATTTGCATTGTAACTCGTAAATATAAACATGAAAAGTAATTTTTCCATGTACTGTAGATTACAAGAGTTATGTGAATCTCACTCTTTGTATATTCCAGAAAATTTTGATTGGGTAAAACCATATTTGAGCTTACTGCCCAATTATGATTTGCAATTGCCCATTATAACCAGAAAGTCAAAGATTCACATGATTCAAAGAAATAAGAATCCAATAACAATACATTTCGAGAACGGAGGAAAAATGTATTGTAGTCACGATGAATTTCTTCGTTTGCCAAAAAATCTGGAGCTTGGGAAAACAATTGAATACACTCTTTTTGATCGTGGTTTCGATAAGCCCATGATCATAAAATCTTTTAAAATTATTTCTTAATCTTATTGATATCAATCTTATCTGGATCAAATCCGGGAGAAAAAGGCGAAGGAGAGTATTCCCTTTGTAACTTTTGAATAACTCTATCCGCTACTTTATCTACAATGATTTTATTGCAAACCAATAAAATAAAAATAAATGAAGCAATAATAACCACCGGAATAAACAATTTGTTTTCTGTAATGTCTTTCATAAGTCTCCTATATTATCTATAAATATTTTTTTGTTTTTTCAATCCAATCTTGTCTTCTTTTGGAAACATGCTTTTCTTCAAATTCTGTAAGCTTTGCAACAATATCTTCATATTCTTGAGGCATATTTCTAGGAACATCAAGCTTTGGTATTATAAACATATCGCCCAATACAGATTTGCCACCCGGCAACCCCTTTCCAGCAATTCTAATTTGAGAATTTGGATAAGTTCCAGATGGTATCTTTGCTACTATTTTTTCTTTATAAACAGTTGGAACCTCTACTTCAAATCCCTTATAAAGTTGAGGATATGTACATGGCATTTCAATAATTATATGATTGTCATGTCTCTGAAAAATTTCATGCTTCAATACATTTACCAAAATGATAAGATCACCAGCAGAACCTCTCTTTTCTCGACAAGGCTCACCTTGTCCAGAAAATTTCATCATGCCATCAACAGCACCCGCTGCTATATTAATTTGTATTTCTGCAGATTCTTGTTCTTTTGAAAAACTAGATCCAGAACACACATCACAAGATTCTGCACTTATTTTTCCAGAACCGGCACAAGTCGAACATTGAGTTTGCAAATTAAAATTTGGCTCTATTTTGACAAATTGCAGACCACTTCCATTACATTTATTACATGTCTGAATAGATTTAGAACCACTACCAGAACATGTATTGCAAATCTTACTTTTTGTCACACTAATTGTTTTGGAACAACCAGATGCAATTTCTTCTAAAGTTACATCAACTTTAGATTGTATATTTCTACCTTTAAATGTTGATCTTCCAAAAATATCATTCATGGTTTGTGAAAAACCATGCGACCATTCATTATTTGATCCAGAAAAACCAAATTGATCAAAATGACCCTTTTTACGAGGATCATTTAAAATGTCATAGGCTTCTTGAACATCACGAAATTTTTTTTCGGCATCAAGAACGCCTATATTTCTATCTGGATGATATTGTTTTGCCAACTTTCTGTAGGCATTTTGAATATCATCAGAATTAGAATTTCTGGAGAGACCCAGTATTTGATAAGGGTCATTCATATAATAATTTCCTACTCAGACAAAACCGCCCTAATTGCCATAGGTTCCATCAAAAAAGTATCTCTATGTGTTCCGTTTACATTTGGAGATAAAACACCAGCACCACTAATAAGAACTCTATCACCAACCTTAAAGCCCCAAGATTCATCATAGGTTGGTCCTACAGCCTTTACATAGCCTTGGAGTGGAACCTTAGGATCAGTTCCATCAGATAGCTTAAGAACAGTATTCATGAGTTCTTGTGCAGTTAAAACTTCAACAAGGATTTGAGATCCGCAAGGTTTAACTCCCTTGATAGAAGACGAACAAGATAAAGCCATTCCATCTGCTCCAACAATTTTCTTAGTCATATAAATGCCCTTTGTAAAAATTCCTGATTATTATTTGTTATAGTAACTTTTATTATATTTCTTCGCTACTAAAATAATGAAAATTTGGCAATATTGGTGCTGTAGTCAAAGTTATTTTTCCAACTGAATCAACAATATCTCCTGATGGGAGTTTTTTATAAAAGTCTTCCACTAAATTATCACAAAAATTATCAATTAGGTCTAAATGACCAAAACATCCTTCTTGATATACTGATTTCACAAAAGATAAAAGTTCTTCTTTGTTTATAAGTTTGCAATCCTTATTCATATAATCCTCACAGCCAATAAGTAATAAAATAACACTTGTGATCTTTTTCAGCCACTATGATTGGATAAAAAATATTATTTTGAATCATATAACGATCAAAATCAAGCTTGCAATCGTTATAATCTTTATGTCTTCTTTCACAACCATTCAAATCAACAAAACCATAATGAGACTCATATTCTGGAATCTTAACTGATGGAACAATTATTCCAAAAAAATCAAAAATAGGTTTATTTCCAACTTCTGGAAAATTATCTAATGTATTAAAAACGCCATTTACATTATCGGTTACAATAGATTTGAAATAAGATAAAGGATAAATAATTGGCTGATATTCAAAGGCATCTAAATTTGAATCGCCAATAAATTTAACTCCCTGCAAATAATCATTTTTTATACTTATTTTTAAATTATCAGAAGAAAATTGATAATCTATGTTTTCAACCTTCATTTCAAAGCCAATATTTCTTGCCAATATAATAGCAGATGAAGACATTGTTATTCTGTTGAATCCAAAGTATGTATTATATACATGATCTTGAATATTTATAAGGTTTTTTCTAATCTCTTGAGCCAACATCAAACAACCCATTTGTTCGTATCTATCAGCCTTAATTTCCATGTCTTTTAATTCAGAAAACAAAGATTCATCGAAACGCAAGTGCTTATAAAAATCTTGCGAGTGACTTGTATAATAACTAATTCCTTTTTTATAAACTCCATGCAAATCAATAAATTGCATCTTCTTTTGACATCTTATTTTTTCAATTTTATCTCTATCGTTGACAAAGCGAACATTACATCTATTTTTTTCTGGTTCATCTATTTTCATGATAGAGTTATATTTTTTTTCAATATAATTTATTGAATGTTCCATCAAAATATTTTGAACATGTGCAAATTCTTTTTTTTTCAATAATTTATAAGATATAATTATTTCATTTATAAAATGCGAAAGATCACTTTTATCTTTAAATGATCCATCATAGCAATTTGAAAGGTCTGGATGTTTTCTATCGATTGAAGAAAAAAAAGCATACATCTTCTTACCAATACTTCCAAACAATGATTCAATCAATTGCTCGTCACAAGACAAAATTTTATCTATAATCTTACAATCAGACTTTTTTAATTTTAAATTATTCTTTGTTCGATTGAGTCTTTTACAAAACTCTTCAAAAAAAGCTTTTGTATTATCTGACAAAATATTATTCATTTGTGCCTCATGATTTGGAAAATATACTACAAATCATTTTTGAGCCATCAAATTTTGGTGCAATTTCCACTTGACTTTCTTTAGCTAAACCATCGATCAACTTTTGCATCAAAATAATTCCACCTTCACGATGATTCATTTCCCTGCCTTTGAATTTTATTACAAACTGCACCTTATAACCATCTTCAAGAAACTTTCTTGCCTGACTAAGCTTTGTTTCAATATCTCCACACGCAATTGCTGGACGCAATCTAATTTCTTTATACTGAACAGTTGCTTCTCTTTGCTTTTTTGCCGCCTCTTTTTCCTTCAGCTTCTTTTCATATTTAAATTTTCCATAATCCATTATTTTACATATAGGTGGAGATGTATTTGCAACTACTTCGACTAAATCTAAACCAGCTTCATCGGCAATTTTTCTGGCATAGTCTGTATTTACGATTCCAAGCTGTTCATCTCCATTTGAAAGTCTAACTTGTGGTACTTTTATTTGAAAATTTATTCTTAACTCACCGGGCTTTAAAAAATTGTTATTGTCTGGTCTTCGATAATTCGAATGATACATTAATTTTTTCCTTCATTGAAATTCAAATTTATAATACTAAGCTCTTTAGATTTTAGGCACTGATTGATTATACTTTCTAAATCAGTCTCGGAATTGGCTGCATAGCCATTTCCAGATCCATAAAAATCTCTAAACATTTTGAAATTAAATCCAGTGTTTCCCAAAACGATAATGATTGGGTTTAACTTAAATTTCAATATGGTCGGTAACTCTAACATAGATATTTTAAATGAATTCTCATCAATAATAACTATTGGTCTCAATTCTTGCTTTGCTAATTGAACTCCCAAACATCCGGGAATGGCAAATCCACTAGAATATTTGAATGCTGGACTGAAAAATCTACTTTGTCTAACTTTAATCTTTGATGCATATATGAGATAATCGCCAGCATCAGATATTACAGTAAGATTCTTATCATTTGCCATAAGTTGATCTATAAATGAAAATAATTTTGAATATTTTTTACAATCATTTTCATTTAAAGTTTTATAATCAACAACTTTTTTGGCGAATGATTTTGCAAATAAAGAATTACAAAAATCTATAAATGTAACATTGTTATAAACATGATTTTTTATATACAATCCATCGGTAGAACAAAAAACAACTTGCCTTTTAGCAAATCTTGGAGATTCAAATCCTAAAGTCATATCAGCAATACATTCTCCAAAAACCAACAAACAATCACTACTATCAATCATTTCAATTACTTTTGCATCAGAAGATTTCCCGCAATAAACTCCACAAAATAAAGGATGATTTTCATCAATCGATGATTTTCCCAATAGCGTTGTCATAAATGGAATATTATACTTTTCAGCAAAACGAACCAATCTATCACTTAATCCATAACGAACAACTTGAACTCCAACTAAAATAACTGGTTTATTTGATGATTCAAGCCAAATAGAAGTCTCTTCTATGGCATCACTTAAAGTTTCCGCATCACTTAATTTTGTGCTTGGTGTGCCTTGACGATAAACATCGTATTTTATTGGTGTGTTTGCAATATCGACTGGTAATTCCAAATAAATTGGTTGTTTTTTATTTTGTAGATCTTCAATAGCAGAATCTATCGCAAATCCAGCTTTTGTTGCATCATCTAATATTATTGAATTACATGTTATATTTTTAAATATTTTTTGCTGGTTATCAAAGCTTTTTACCAAATGATGAAGAATAAAATCTTTATTTCTATTTTTTATAGATGGAGAAATAGAAACAACTAAAATAGGAGATTTTTCTGCGTAGGCTCCAGCAATAGAATTACATAATTTTAATGCACCAGCATTGTAATTTGCACAAACACAACCGACTCCATTTATTCTTGCATATGTATCTGCAGAAAATCCAGAGCCTGTTTCATCAACATTATTTATGAATTGAATTTTATTGCTTAATTTTATATTTTCAATAAATGGATTGCCGTCTTGTCTAGAAACTCCAAATATGTGTTTTACACCTAGATTTTCTAGTCTTTCAATAAGAAATTCAGAGACAGAAGGCATAGGCTATTCTCCTACACTACTATGACAACTCATTACTTGGACTATCATATATCTTAATTTTATATCCCTCTGTATCGACAGGGAACCTTCTGATCCACTCAACATTTTGAGGAAGGCTGCAATTATAGTCAACCAAACTAGGATCAGTAAAACTTGGTGTCGCCATTGCAGCTACAGCTACAGGAGTTACCATTTTCATAAGTTTAAATTCTAAAAAATAACAACCCGGCAAACATGTGTCTGCTGGTTGCCAATTATAAACCAAGAAACTTTCTGTAAATACATCTTTTTTAGTTGTTCCGTCAATATTGATAATGTCTTCCATTGCCATTTCTGTGACTGCCGAAACATTTGTGAATTTTATAATCTTTAAAGATTGTCCTTTTTTCCAAGATTGTACCAAAGTTCCATGATAGCCTCTTTCGACTTGAACATAATAATTTGATTCATCGAAAGCAGTTACCAACAAATGTTCGGATTGTCTTGGTCTATCGATTACTATTACATCTCCAATCATGATTTGATTAAAGCCAATATTATCAGCCAAAGAAATGTAAGTATCTGAATCTGAAATAGATGACTTAATCTTTCCATTTGCCCACATACTGGCTTCTAACACCAAATCTGTGAGGTCCAAAGGTCCATCACAATCTTCGACTTTAATTCGCAAGTCAGGCTTTGTGTCATTCCTGCGAATTTTAAAGTCTGGACAATCATTAGTGCCACAATTATATTGATCAATGCATCCAGTATTTGTATTTGATGTACATCCCATAAATCTATTTATGCGTGTTTGACAATATATCTTTTGAGCGCATGAAAAAAATATAATCTCTCATCCAATTAAGATTGCCAACATAGGCAAAAATCTCAATTTCTAATGTCGAACACAAAGAAATAACTTCATCGTTAATTTTGAGCGTTTGGAAAAAAATTATTTTTTTTACATAGGAATTAGCCAGCATTTGAATTGATTTGTAATCTGGCGTATATGTAAAAAATACCTCTTTGCATTCTGGAATTCCAGTTGTTGAAGCCATGAATAGCTCCGGATCTAATGAATCTTTTTCAGATTCTCCAGTACAAATATTGAAGTTGTCAAAATAATCAACAAACAAAATACACTTTCCATGAATTGTTCTAGATGCACTTAAAAGTGCTATTCCCATATAATAATCATTATCACGAACTTTTATGCTCATTAACTCGCCACCGTCTGTAAAAATTCGACTTCTAAATTTTTATATCCCTTTTTCTTTACAAATGACTTAATGGCATTTCTCTGCTCTTCATTCATCAATTTGAAACAAAGTTGCTTGCAGATTGGAACTCTAATTACATAATTTTCATGTAATTTCAAATAACAGCTATAACCAATATAACCAATACTGATAAAGTCAACACATTCACGCAAATAGGAATCTGATGTGCAATCATAAGGATAACCACTTATAGCCGTTCCTTGATAACATGGAATATGCATAAGATTATTATTCTTTTGATTTTCATCTGTGAATACAGCAACCAAATATGTCTTCTTTGTGCAATCTAAACTTAGATTGATGGATTTTTTTTGACTCGACAACAATGTCTTTATGTTAAAACTCATAATATCATTGTATAGCTAGAACCACATTTCAGTCAATATGACACCATAAAAGTAAAGATTGTTGATCAAATTAAGATGATCTTTTGTCTTTCTTGTCTACTTCTGTTTTTTTCTTTGTTTTATTTAATTCTATTTTTTTCTTAGGCTTATCTTGTTTCGATATTTTTGCCTTATTCTCTTTTTTGTCTTTTTTGTCTTCTTCTTTATCTTTGTCTTCTTCTTTATCTGTAACCTTAACGCCATGCTTCTTCATTATCTTTTTAATCTTTTCTTGAGATTCAGACTTTTTCTTGGCAAGTTGTAATTCCCAAAGATCTTTAGCCAAAGATTCTACTGACTTTATAAATGCATCTATATTAGGATTAACTAACTTTGAAGCAGATGCCTCCCTAATATACCTTTTCTTTCTTTTCTTTTTTTTGTGGCTTCGCTTTAAAGCTTTGGTAAGCCTTTCGACTTGCCAAGGAGGTGGTGTTCCGTGGCTGAATATATCAGCAACAGGAGGAGCCAAACCTAATGAGGCTTGTGTTTTAAGCCTTGTTGCTGGACTTGATTCTCGTATTTTTACCCAATCAGAAAATTTAATCATAGTGAACTAGTTATACTTTTGGCAATGAAGTTATAGAAAATTTTCCATTTTCTATTTTTACCAAAAAGTCAAAATCTAATTCTTTTTTAGCTTTAGCATGAGCTTCCTGTAATTTAAGCAAAGCATTCCACATAATTTTCATATATCGTTCTTGGCAATATATTCCAGTATGATCGACAAAGTTTCTATAATTCCCAAAGAGAAAAATGTATCTTAAAAAAGAAATCTGAATATTTGTTGTAAAATATTTCAGCAGATACTTTTTTTCTCTTGGAAATTCATAGTTTTCAAAATCTCCAGCGATAAATATCGCATCTTCCTTAGACATTAATTTGAATGCCCTTTACAAATTTCAAATACATTAGCATCATACCGCCAACAAATTGCTGTGGCACTCCTGCCTTACTTATAACAGATATTGATTCCGCAACCATTTTAATGTCAGGGGCGACATCTCCATTCATCTTGGTATCTTCTTCTGAAATATTACGCATACATTCGTAGGCTATATCGACACTATCGATCAACGATGTTGACAAAACCATTGAAACTTTCTTTTCGTTTGTGACCATATACTTAGGAATCTTACCACCACAATGCATACTCTTATCTTCAAAGAATTTGTCTATACATTCTTTGACAAATTTATGAATACTTTGAGTTATTGGGTCTGAAGATTGATCGCTATTGTCTTCGAAAAAATCGTCTTCAAAAAAATCGTCACGCATGTGTGCTTACTCCTTGCAGCTAGGGTGATATTTGTTTGGTATTTAATCCTATATTTCAACCAAACAAAATTTATAGACTTGGTAAGTATAAATAACAAAGAGGTGATGTCAAATGAAAAATATTATTTTATCAATCATTTTATGTTTTAGCTTAGTTGGATGCTCCAATTTCAATCCACGCATGCAAAATAAAATTGATAATAAGAATGGTAAAATAGATGAAATAAAGAATAATCAAAATGGACTCATGCTTGAGCTTGGAAAACTTAGGCAAGATGCAGAAATTCAAAATAGTCAACTTAAAGAAGTTCAGCAAGGTATGCTAAATTTAAATGCCACAGGAATTCGCAATGAAAATAAAGGAGTTCAAATTTTACAAGGAGATGGAGCTTTGATACTAATATTTGCTTTAGGAACTGTTGCTATGTTGCTCTTCTATAAGAGAAAGTCAGATAAAAATGAAAAAATTGCAAATATCATGGCTAAAGAAGTGATGTTGCTAAATGATCAAAAACTAAATGATAAAATTTTAAATTTATCCATAAAAACAAAACTAGAAAAAGATGTTTACAAGATGATGTTCAAACATATTAGGAAATAATTACTTAACATCAAATCCCTGCAAAACTGTTTTTAGCTTTATAAATCCAGAACAATTATCTCCCAAAGGAACTCCATCAAGATAAGGATTATTTCCTTTTGATTTAGAATTTGCAATAAAATCATCCACATCAGTATCAATCATATGCCTTTTCTGCTTTATCAATTTCAAACAATAGTATTTCGAATGATCCGAATCATCTTGTTCTAAGTATCTGCATTGATCTGATGGGTTAGAAAAATCTCCATAACAAACATGCTTTATTTGCTTTAGGCTCAACATATAATCAACTCCTATGAATAGAAATTTGTTTTCCAATTTGTGAAATTAGAATTCCATTAGCATGATCTATTTCGTGCTGACATATAATGCATTTGAATCCAGAAACCTCTTCATCAACATCAATAAGATTCAATGTCGGATCTGTGGGAGAAACCACTAGCTTCTTGCCTTTTAATTTTATCTTTGGAAACCTTAATACTTCATATTGCTTTAATGTTCCATCATCATTTCGAAGTGACAAACAACCTTCTAAATAATTTATTTTTTCGCCTATCCCATCATAACTGCAATTTACAAGATATTCAAAACCAATATCTTTGATGGCGATAAAAAAATTATACGGCACATTGACTTGTGTTGCAGATAAGCCAACACCTCTATTTTTTACGCAAAGTTCCTCCATATGAATTGCCAATTTATAAATATCCATCAAATCATCTAATGGAATATCTTTGCCAATTGGTATTTCTTCTGGAGGAATTAATTTAAGATTTTTAAAATCCATTATTATTCTTTAATAGATGTTAATGTTCCTACAACAGCTTCCACTCTTTGAGATAGCCAATCCTTAAGTGCTACATCATTTTTGCGAAGATCCTTAGGAACTTTCAATATTACCATGTCAACATTATCTTCTTCATTTAAAAATTTGTCTGCCAAATCTCTTACCAATTTAGAAACAGATACATTTCTTTTCTTGGCAACCGATTTAAGCTTTTCTTGAATGTCCGTATCCATGGACAAACTAAGAATATTTCCTTTTTTACTCATGTTACCTACTTCTTTTTCTTGTTTGTGCGATTGTCTTTCTTTTCCGTTTTTCGATTCGGGAAATTCTCACGCAATTTTACTTTCAAACGCTGAAGTTCTGCATCTCTCTTTTTCTTACGCTTCTTGCGTCTCTCGCTTTCATAGAACTCATGTTCTTTATAATCATGTAAAATTCCAGCATCGGTAACAGCTTTTTTAAATGTAGCGAACATTCTTCTAAACGCTGTTTCTCTTTCATCTCTAGAACAATTAGGATGCAAGTCACGCATCTCAACTCTAACAAGCCTCATAAAACACCTCAATCTCTGTTAATTTTCAACAATTTAATGCCTAATTTCAAAGGCTCTATCTCACGAACCACTTCCTCGTATGAAACCTTTTCATATATTTCGGATGTCATCGGCCAGTTATCACGATCCAACTCTGGTAAAAATAGATTTAATCTACTAACGATGCATTGCAGAATGTCCTGATTCCACATTTCTATAGTTCCATCAGTTATAATAGTGCTAAATGTAAAAATATGCTGCTTTGGAAGTTCCAAAGAAGATAAATCTTCCACTTCATAATCTTTAAGATTGTTATATCTAGATCTTTCATCTATACAAAGAAATGGAGTTCTAGCCATCATAGCGAAACGAGAAATCCCATTAAATACATCAAGTACACAACCAGATGTACGCATGGCGGATAAAACCTTAGTGATATCCTTATCATTAAAAAACAAACAATCATCTATAAATTCTGGCGATATATCATATGAAAAATTGCTTTGCCATATGACTGGCACAAATCCATTAGCGATGAGCTTTTTGGTAAGTGCTATCCAGAAATCTTTTTTAGACCTAACATTTGTAGACTTTCCATTGTGCCATAATTTGCAAAATATAGTTGGAGAAAACAAAACCTTAAATCCAGCCCTATTGTTGATTTGCCTTACAAATTCTTTTCCAAGAATTGAACTTGAAGGAACAAAAGGAAGAAAAACTTCTATATCTTTTTCTGTAAACTCTTTTTTCAATCCATTAAAATAATTGACAGAAATCTCTTTTATATCAATGACATTTCTGAAAAACTCATTCAAATTTCTTTTATATACAGTTATAATATCGCATGTATTTTCGAAGCCAATGGCTTTTTCATATATGCGACTTATTTGACCTTCATCTGAAAATCCCCAATACTCATCAACATATGGGAACAAACCAGCCATTCCCGGATAAGAACAAAGAATAAAATATTTTGATGTTTTGTTCTTTTTTCTAAATACATGCAGAAACAAAGAAGATAAAATAAACAAAGTGCAAAAATCGCCAAAAAATGGAATAATGCAAACATCACCAAAATCAGTTGGAATGTTTTTCTCTTCATATCTTTCACGAACAAATCCATTTCGTTGCGATGCTCTTTTAAGAAAATCTGATACATTATTCAATTTATACTTTCCTCCACCAATAATCTAGTTTTTCTGTGTTCATTCTCACCATGTCGGGATTGTCTATCATTGCTATTTTTGTTTCAAAATTTCCAGATGTAATTTCTTGAATTGCTTCTTTGGCAACTTTAATTCCTTGATCTTCGTCATTTGTCAATTTGAAAAAATTTGCAATAACTATCTTCTTTTTGTCATAGTCAGTAGTCAAAATAACACGCATTCCTTCCTGACCATGACCAACTAATTGATCTGCACTCTCGAAAAGTATCCATGGTGTTTTTACCATTGATGCAAGGCGAGTTGATGCTGTGTAAAACTGTATAGTAAATTTACATTGAGATAATATTGCCAAAGTAAACTCTAAATCTCTTGCCTCTTGCCTATTTGTAAAATCAACTATTGAATCATCTGGACATGGATATACACTTTGTTTTTCACCCATCCAAATTGGGTTATATCCCATCGATTTAAGCAAATTGATAAGGCTCTTATAAAATTCAATACTTAAATTTCTTCCATATCGCTTTCTGTTTCTAGCAAAAATAGCAACAGAATTTTCTCGCATGATAAGTTTCGCTTGTTCCTTCTTGCCTTCGCTTGGTTTTGGCGTTGAAACAAATCTTTTTTTACTTACACCCAAATCACCAAACAAAGGCTTCACCAAATTGGTGCTTGAACATTTATCACACTTTGTATCAATGTGATTGTGCGATACAAAATAATTCTTACATTCAGTGCAAAAATATTGCACACACAATTGAGCCATAGAACTGCCAGTAACCACACGACCAAATTGACTTAACTTAATTTCAAACTTACTTATATTTCTTGAATCATTACGAAAAGCATCAGAATATTCACGCAACCATTGGTGGTCTTCATCTAACTCCCAATACTCATCAGCTATCTTACTATAAAGAAATTGTCTTCCATACCAACCGACCACTATCACATAACAATCTGGATTTGCATGAATTATTTGAGGCAAACAAAAGCATATTCCTATAGTCTCGACTCCAAATTCGTAAAAAGATGGAACCAACAATATCTTCCTGTTGTCGGTTGGTTTAACTCTATTGGTAAATTTATGAATGTGAAAGTTAAGAGATTCTAACTTTCTTTCTGGTATCATTTTAATTCTACTACCAGAAGCATAATCATAAGCTGGTAGTAATTTTAATTTTTTATTGGGAGTTGTTTTGCTATTTGACCACATTTAGGACACCTAAATCTTCTGAATTGCTTGCATTTAGTACAAGACTTATATTCAAACAAATCCTTAACTTGCTCTGGCTCATTGTCTACGACTCTTGACCAGCTACATTTGACGCATTTTATAATATGTCTGTTAGCCATATGTAAACCTATTAGACTTAAGCCAATCTGAAAATTTTATATCTTCTCCATTTTGAGCGAAAATAAAATCAATAATGTAAAAGTCAGATGACTTCGAAATGATTATCATCCGAGGTTTTTCTACTTTATTTAAGAAATTAATGATTTTATTTTTCGCAGAAGATTTTATCTTTAGCGGTGTTTTTCCATAAATACATGATAATTCTCCATTTGAAGTGAAAGAAACTTCAAATGCATCATCGACAATTCTAATGCTTTTAACTTTGTATGATTTTCCAAAATTTTCAATAATAGAAGATTTTTTATAATAACCAATACCATTTACAGCACAATAAAGATGAGCAGATATGAGAACAAATAGAATTATCAATAAAAAATTTCTTTTACTCATCATATCCGCATAAGTTTTTACTTTTTGGTGTCTATAGTGCTGCCGTTGAGAGAATCGCTCAACTTATCAATTTCTTTAAACATCTTGTCAATTGCAGATTGTGCGCTCTTAGAATCTTTTCCAAGAGTTTCATTTTTCTGCATTTCTGACAACATGGAATGAAGTTTTGATTTGAGTTCAATCAAATCATCTAAAAGCTTTCCATTTGTGAAATTGTTTTCTGGCTTAATCTTGTTGTCTTTTCCAATAGTATTTGGATAAACAGGATTGTTTGTATTAGCCATTTTTTTGCTATAACTCTTGATCTTTTTTTTGCTTGGAGTTTTCTCCTCAGTCAAAAAAACATCAGATTCATCAGATTGATCGGAATAAGAATTATCAGAATAAGATTCCTTATTAGAAAAAGATGAATCGCCAAGCGTTACCATAACATCTTTCCAATTAGAAATATCTGAATCTGTAATTTCAGTATCTTTTCCTGTCATCTGACCAAAAAAGTCAACTTCTTTATTGTTGTTATTTGTTTGTTGTTTTGGCTTTACATCATCAAAGATGCCAGCAGCCAAAGCTTTATCCCATTGTGCGCTTAATTTATCAATATCATCTTTAAAACTAGACATTCTTTTCACCATTCTTTCTTCCAAGCAGTTTGTCAACCAATTGTTTAACCCAGTCTGGTTGAGGTAAAAAATTCCATCCTATTATCAATCCAGCCACAAAACACAATATGTAAGTAACCATATGACTCCTTCATGTTTAATTTATATATTGTTTGTTTTTTGATATTCCCTTACAATTAAATAATAAAGGAGAAAAAAATGCCTCACGATCATATGATTTTTTCTGTAGAAGAATGCGAAAACGCAACACTAATTCCCGAAAAAAATACAGCAATAATAGCCACATATCAAGGTCCGATAAAACTTCTCATGCTGACACTATTCAGCCTCCTTCTTAGGAGTAATCAAAAATATCTTGAACACATCATAGTTTGCATCAATGGTCCAGACACAAGATGTGGAGACCCATCACTTCAAGACAAAAAACAGAAATTCCTTGAAGAACTAAGAAATATGAAGTGGGAAAACAAAGACATGCCATTGACCGTCATAAGGGCATGGAGCAGAGTTGGACATAGCCAAGCACTAGAAATGGCAATTCCTTGGGTTCATACAGAATACTACACAATCATGCATGATGACATCGTTGTGTTGGAAAATGATTGGTGCGAAGAAGCTAATGAAATATTTAAAGATCCCAAGGTTGCCATTGTACAAAATGGAGTTCCATATTTTGGAGCATGTGCTGAAATAGTCATGGATAAAACCATGAATTGGATTGAAACGGCACATATGAACTCCACATTCATCATGTGTAAAAAATCAATTCTCACAGAATTAGGATGCAGATGGTATGGATATTATATTAAAAAAGATTACAGTATGAAGAATATAAATTATAAAGAATATAAAAACAAAAATATACAGTACAAATCAAATATTGAATTTCCGAAAGAAAATAGCGACTACAATGGTATAAGTTTTGACATAGGATCTTGGGTAATGTACAAAATAAAAAACAATAATTACAAAATTGAAATTTTTTCAAATAAAAAAATAGAACATTTTTGGAGTGCCAGTTGGACTCCAGATAAAAATTATCTTGAGAACACGGAAATCCAATACAAAAATGTGTTCGAAAGTATTGAAAAAGAAATAAACAACCATCCTCAGTTCGCAGAACTTTACAAAAAATACAATAATTCTTAAGGAGTTAAATATGCTTACATACATCAAAGAACTTGCCATAATACCACAAGATACATGTGAAAAACTTGCTGTTGTTGTCACATACAACCGTAAAGAATTTGTATCTAAATGGTTGAAAGCTTGGAACAATGCAGAGCATTATGGCGTTAAACTAGCTGTAATTCATACATTTGAAGGCGATAAACCAAAACAAGATGAAATGGAAAATATACTTCAATATAAACCAACCTATTATATTCCAGTACATAATAGCATATTAAGAGATTTTGGACCACTTATGATGGTTCTGAAAAATCTCACAGAACTTCCAAATTGGGAATATCTCTTCTGGTTCACAGACGATATGCTTCCGATGAGAAGAACATTCCTTCGTCCTTTTGTTGAAAAAATAATCTCACCAGATGTTGGACTTGTAGCTCAATGTTATGAACCAAAAACTACATCTGGTGGCGGTGGACACATAAGAACCATAGCCTATGCGACAAAAAGAGAAGTAACCGACAAGCTTAAACTTCCAGATCCAAAAATACAAGGTGGAAATTGCGGATTTGCATTTGAATACCACGCAGGAAGCCACATACTAGAACAAGTGACTAATCTAGGATATAGATTCGAATTAGCACATGGTGGTCTTCCCGATTCTTTAGGCTATCAGCATTGGACTTCATTCCTTGATTGGATGTGGGATTGTCATCTTCTTGGTTCTTGGACAGAATATTTGGATGTTTATGAAGAACAATTCAAATCAATTCAAAGGATTGAACATGCCTCTGGTAAAATTGAAACTTTACTTTCTATTGGCGAATGCGAAAAAAGAACTTTAAGTCAAAAAAAATTATCATTTTTGATCGAATCCTCTTATTTTTCATCTTCGTGTGATTTTGTCACTTGTATTGCTTCTATTTTAAACAATTTCCCAAACAAATATCTAGAAGAAATAATCATCGGAATTCATGGAAATGATGAAGATGTATTAGATCAAAAACAAATAATTTTACAAGAAATTAAAAAAAATTGTTCAACCATACCAATCTCTTTTATTCGAACATCTAATGGAACTAAATCATCAATAATAAAAGATCAACTTGTATTGATGTGTAAAAGTGAATCTTATGCACTTCTAGATGACACGGTAAAAATTGAAAAAGGAGATTGGGAAAAGCATATGGATAATTTTTTCTCAAATGATAATTTAGCAATTATTTGTTGGCAAAGAAATAATGCCACAAAACTTAAATGCGAAAATGAAAAAATGCAAATGCCAAGTATATCCGATAAATTCATTATATGTAAAAAACATATAATGAAAGAAATTAATGCAAGTTGGGAAGATTATGAAATTGAATTTAAATTTGGAATAAGCAATTTTGTCAGTTATAATAAATTTATACAATGGCATGAAAAAAATAAAAGTATAATTAGCAGACGACCAGAAGAAGACAAGTATTTTGAAAAAATTGTATTAAAAAGCGGTTCATTTGTAATTGATAAAATTATAAATAACAATTACACAATTGATAAAATTGATGCAGAAATGATTGTTGAAATAAAAGAATCAGATTGTGGAATTTTTAGAAACACAGAAATAAACAATAATTTTTTTGTTAATATTAAAAACATCATTGAGATAGAAAAGTTAAATTCTCAGGAACAAGTAATTTCTTAAGGCTTTCTTCAGTTACAATTACTTCTCCAAATTGTCTGTGCCATCCTCGTCTCTTGCCCTTATATACAGTATTTCCTTCAAGGAAATACTGTATAGCCTTACGAGTTCTTTCAGCATAAAAGTTGCTATAAAGAGCCTCTTCAAAATTATCTAAAGAAATATCATAGGAACTAGAAGATCTCAATAAAATTGTAAATAAGGATCTTCTCATCGTGTATTTCAGCCACCACTTACTTGGCTTTACATACATAATATGTTTTTTTTGAGTAGGACCAAAAATACTTTTTTCTTGAACATTTAAAATCGTTTCTATTTTTTCAAAAAAAGCATTTAGTGATTTATTTCTTGAGACTGGATGAGCATAAAAAAATAGTTTGGCATTATACATTTGATTGTGCCAAATCTCTCTGCAATGATACCAATTCTTGACAACATATCTTTCGTTTTTTATTCCATTCGGTTTCCCGAAAGAACCAATAGAAGGACGATATACAGTATCGATTAAAATCATATCACCAATATTATTCGCTTTTTTCTTTGTCATCAATGCTATCTACGATTTTTGCTGTTATTTTACACTTTTTATTCGATGCGTCTAAAAACTCATCCATGTTTTTTACATTTATCAATACCCAATGAGGATCATTTGAAGGAAAATTTTCTTTTTGTGTATAATAAAAAGATTCCAAAGTATATTTGTAAACCTTTTTTTCAACATCTTCTTTAGTCATTCCATAAACAAGATCATCACAAACTTCTCTTACTATACGAATAGATTCCTTTTCTGTGGCACAACCAAGATTCCTCATTACAGAAACAGCTGCTTCTGCTTTGTCTTTATGCAACAAATCAATTATATTTTTCTTCATAAGACCATCAATAAATTCAGCAATTGCGGTATACTTTACCATAATCTGACCTTTTTGTGGCTTATGTCTTCTGACATCAAAAAAATACTGCTCAAAGTTATTCTCATCAATAATCAATTCTGAATCGCTCATATTATTCCTCTAAACACTTTTCAAATTGTTTCAAAACTTCATCATCCGTTTGATATTTTTCATCATCAGAGGCAGGGTTTTTCAACACAATAACCCTAAAATCTAACTCCTTAGTTGGATATTTCTGTTGCCATCTTTTGTTTGGATCTCTCAGATTCCTTTCTAATGAATACCCATTAAATCCTCCAGATGGCGGAGAAAGCCTCACTCTAAGTAAGTTATCTTTCTTTAATTCTTCTTCCCATCTAAAAACATCTTCTTCCCAAAAGAATATTCTGTTTTTTTCTCCCATAGCATCTTCGGCTTCTATAGAGATATAATCTTTTCCATTTTTGGTTTTGTTTTTTTTTGTAGACAAAACTTTAATCTCGACAGGAACAATGCAATTTTCATGTTCCCGCAAAATTTGAAATGTATACCCCTTAAAATCAGAGCTTTTCTCCAAGTCATGTTCCCATGCAAATCCATAATATTTCAACTCACAAGATGAAACGCTTCTCAATTCTTTGGCAAATGTTTTATCTATCTGATGATCATCGGAATTGAAATCAACAAGTTTTGGCAAATCAAAAACCTTAGATTCATCAAACTTTTTAATCGCCCTTTGTCTTCTTGCCCATATTTTTTTCAATTCTTTTAACTTATTGTAAGTTTTCTTGACCAACATTTTTTTATAAAATCTTTCAGTCTGAACTTCTACAAAGTCATCAGTGCCTTTGACCTTAATATATTCAACCTCAATTCTTCTTTCTCCAGTAGTACTTTCGACAATTTTTTCAGTTTCTATGATTTCATCAATATCATATTTTTTCCATTCTGGATCATCGAAAACATTATCGCCAACCAAATCAGTTAACTTTCTAGATTCTCCAACACAAATTTTAGAAAAATCTTCTTCGTAATTTTCCATGCCGTCTATAAATCTTTTTCTCTTGTCCTCTATTTTTTTAACAGCAGATTTATAATGTTCGTAAAATTTCCAAAGCGTAATTGGATCAGCATCTTTGAAGCAACGCAATCCAACAAGTGCTTTTAATATGCTAGCATCTGTTCCAAACTTAAAAAGAAAATCTTCAAAATTTGCATATGGCTGATTATCAACAATTTTTTTCGCTGGTATTTCTCCTACGCCTTTAATGTTTGACAATCCATAATAGATAACATCATCAACAAGAGAAAAGGTTTCTTTAGACTTATTTATATCGACCTTTTCCATCTCAACATCATGCCGTCTTGCCTCTATCTTGTAGTCCTTTATTTTATCGCTCAATGTTTCGCAGCTAAGAACAGCAGCGTAAAATTCTTGAGGATGATGAGCCTTTAGATATAATAATCGAGAAGAAACATAGGTATAAGCAACGGAATGACTCATATTGAAGCCATATTCTGCGAAAGATTTTATCTGTTCCCACAAGCTCTGAACTTCTTCCTGAGTAGCATCTAGATTTTTTTGTCCATTTTCAATAAACATAATTTCATATTTCTTAAAAGCTTCTGCCTTCTTTTTAGAAATAGCTTTTCTTACAACTTCACAATCTCTTAAAGGAATTTCACCAACAATATTTAAAATTTTCATAATCTGTTCTTGAAAAACCATAACTCCATATGTGTTTCCAAGAATAGGCTCAATCAATGGATGTAAGGTGTATTCTTCTTCTTCTTTTTTTCTTTTCGTATATCTTTCATGCATTAACATGCCAAGAGGACCGGGGCGATACAAAGCCGTATATGCAACTAAATCTTCAAATCTATCAACACCACCAGCTTTTACCAATCTTCTTATGCCTTCTGAATCAAATTGAAATATGCATTTCAAATCACCTTCATTTGCCATAGCCAAAGATTTTTGATCATTTCTCCAAGAAGAAACATCTGTCCAATCAGAGTCATCATTGTTAGCACATATGCTTTTTATATTTTTTCTTTTTTTGACCAATTCGCAACATGTAGATATTTGTTTTAAATTAGAAATTACAAGCAAATCGAATTTCACCAAACCTACTGGTTGTAAGTCTTGACCATTAAGACCTTCCACCCAAGCAGATGCTTGCGGATTATCTTTTCTTTTTACTAATGGAACCATATCGGACAAAGGAACTGAACTTATAATCAAACCTCCAGCATGTTGACCCATACCTCTATTTCTATTGATTAACTTGTGTGCTGCCGCAGTTGCTTCGGGATGATCTTCACAATATTTTTTCAATTTTGGATACAATTCCATGGCAGATTCCCATGTCATAACATTTCCATCTTCATCTTTTGAATCAAGATTCTTGGTAAGTTCAAGTATTTCTTCTCTAGGATTGTCGTGAACCCGTGCCATATCAATCAAGGCACTCTTCATTCCGAAGGTTGTATAGTTGCTAATATTACAAACATATTCTTCACCAAAAGTTTCTAAAGCCCACTTGTTTTTTAAATAATCACGAACTTCAGACAAATAATCCACATCAATATCTGGCATATCGCCTTGGACAAATTTTGGATCAACATCGACATTAAAATCATCACATATACCAAGAAGCCAAGGAACAATGATATTGTTTGTATTTTTAAATTTATTTTTCTCGCTAAATAATTTCAAAAAATATTCAGCTTTTCCTTGAACATCTATTTCTCGAAGCTCCCACTCAAGCCTTTTGCGATATTTTTCTCCAAGATTTCTTTTGTCGAAAACATGCCACAAACCTTTTTCTAATTTTTGAAAAGCATTCATAAGTAACTCCAAATAAAATGAATTAATATTGTATCACGAAATCTAAATAAATCTAGTCAACAAAAGGAGCATATATGAATTCATCAAAAGAACAGATATTAAAACTTTCTGGTTTGATAAACGAACAACAAGCAGAATTGTCAATTGAAGAATTTGCAGAAAAAAGACATGCTGGTGCAGAAAAAATTGCAAATGCCGCAAAAGAAAAAGGTGGCGTTGCATTACTTACCTATGATCATTTTCATGTCAAATTACCTTATTACAAAAAAACATCAGAAGGAAAATTCAATCGTAAAAAACTTCAAGAAGAATATAAAGAGTTATGCTCTGAGCTTCATTCCTATATGGATGATATCGCAAGTATAGACCAATCTAAATTTCAAAAATTAGTTGGCAAAATAGAAGTTGTAGGAGAATTGCTTATAAAAAACAAAAAGAGCCTCTAGAAAACTAGAGACTCTTTTTTTTTTGACTTCGATTTAAAGTTGCTCAAGATCCGATCCCGATCTCGATTAATTTTGGCGAGTTACTAAGGAATGTGTGGAAAACTAAAACCCACACTTGAAAGTCAACACAACTTTATTCTTTCAGTCTATCTCTGTGCCAGAGTCTCAAATTTGCCAAATTTAAGAATAAGAGTTTTGCACTTTAGTTTATTTAAAGAACACGAAGTCGTGGCTAAGATTGATTACTTATTTTCTGGTAATGGTTTAAATTCAATAATAGGCTTTGAATCTTTTATAGGATCAACTTGTGGCTTCGAAGAGTCTGTAGCCTTGCTTGGCATCGTCTTTTTTGGATTTTGACTAGCTCCGCTAACAGCAGGACAATTCATATCATCACAAGCTTTGTGATAACCTTCTTCATAGGAAATGGTTCGAACATAGTCAACTTGATCCATTCCACGATAATATCCACTATGCCAAATTGAAGAAATTTCATTTTCTTCTGGTTTTACATTATTGACAATAGATAATATTCCTTCAATCTTTCCTTGTCCTTTTGCATTTTCCATCATGCCATCACGATGACTATTTATTTGACTGTATAATAACTCTGTGTAACCGCTTTGTTGCAAACGATCTTTTTGATCCATCAAGTTAGTAATATCCTTATATGTGTCAATTCGATAAATTTGATACGCATTGACAATCAAAGAAAATCCCAAAACAGTACACAAAACATAATTGCTCATCCCACTCTCCTCAAATTAAATAGTCCTTAAATTCAGTAACGAAAAGTAAAATATCACATTTTTTTTTTAAAATCAAGTCATTGAGACAATTATTTTCATATTTCTTCCTTATATATAAGGAAAGACATTCCGTAAGAGGAGATTACCATGGCGTTTAAGAAATTTAGAGAATATTTAAAAGACGAAAAAAATATCGTTGAAAAACCAGAAGTGCAAAAAGTTCCCGACTATAAAGGACCTTCTAGCTCTGCTCCACCACAAGCAAAAATGGATAAAAATGCTGGTGGTCATGGTTACAAGGGTTCTGCAAAGCCTTACAGTGCAGGGAAAAATGCTGCCAATCCAAACAAATCAGAAAAAGGATTTGCACACGAAGGCGACAAAGATCTGAAATATGAACCTAAAGTCGATGTCGATACTAAAGATCCAGCAAAAGGCGAAGAACTTAAATCTTGGCATAAATCCAAAAGTGTATCTGAATGGCTCCAAAAAACACGCAAATTAAGCAATGCTGGCTTTATAAAAGGAATGCAAAATGAAGGTATTGCCTATGGAGTTATAAAAGAAACTATAACCGAATGTGCAAAATCAAATAGAAATGTCGCTCAACTTGTCATGGAAATGAAACGAAATAAATTGCTTAAATCTTTGATTTCTGAGATTTGCAGTCACGAATCTGCAATTCCTGCGATTCTTTCAGAAATCAAAAAAAATAGTTTGTTCTTAAAGTACTTAAATGAATTTCATGATATGGACCATGATGAAAATAATAGTGATGATGAAGAACCTATGGAAATGGATGATGAAGAACCTATGGAAATGGATGATGATGAATCCATGGGTGATGACGATGAATCCATGGGTGATGACGATGAATCCATGGGTGATGATGATGAATCCATGGGCGATGACGATGAATCCATGGATGATGACGATGAATCCATGGGTGATGATGATGAATCCATGGGTGATGATGATGAATCCATGGGTGATGACGATGAATCCATGGGCGATGATGATGACGAATCTGCTCTTTCCAACCCAATTGGAAAACACCATGCAAGAAAAGCATTGAAAAAAATGGGACCACCACCCGGTCCTTCTAGTGAATTCTAAAAAAAGCAAGCTCCGAAAGGGGCTTACTTTTTTATAGCAGGAGGCTTTATCATAGCAGGAGGCTAATGATTTTACATGGAAGTAAAGAAAAAATCTTAATTTGTATGCCCACCTATCACTCTAAAATGGAGTGGCTTGTTCGATCTGTAGATTCATTGCACTTTCAAACATATAAGAATTTTGATTGCTATGTTGTAAAAGATGGATGCTCAGAATCATGCACATTTACCAATTTTGAAAAAACATGTATTGAATGTGCAGATTGCAAAAAAACAAGAATATTTTTTGAAAAAGTTTGCAAGGCAGATTCTAGATTTAAATTTTTTACATTGCCAATACATCATAGCGGTGCAGGTTGGGGTCCAAGAAATTTTGCCATCATGAATACACATCACAATTACATTGGATATCTTGATGATGATAATTGGTATGAAAAAGATCATATAGAATTACTTTATAAAACAATAACTGAAACCAAAAGCGACATGTGCTACACAGGAACCAGACTTTACGATCACAACAAAAAAGTTGTCGGAGAAAGAATTCATAATGATATTCCAAAAGCTGGTTATATAGATACTTCTGAGATTATGCACACTAGATACCTTATAGAAAAACACGGAGGTTGGCGCTATGTAAAAAAGTGCAATGATTGGGATATAGTTTCAAGATGGGTTCCCGATGTGAAATGGAGTCACACCAACAAGGTAACACTTAATTTCTTTCTGAGGGATGGATGCGGAATACACAGGAAATAAAACAGTTCATCCAGAAGTGGAAAAACTTCACCGATCCTTCCACGCAAATTCCTTACGACTACAAACCAATATGCAAAGATTTACTTCTACACGATGAAGAACTTGTTGTCGAAACAATAGACATACTGAAAAGAAACATATCGTCTTGGGCAGAAAAAAATTCCGAAATTTATGAAAGTAAAAAAGCCTTTACTTTTTTGGAAAAAAAAGATCTCAACGATAAAAGCAAATGGTATGTAAAATCCTTGGAAAAGGAATCCATGCCAATGAAAAGTAGCGGAAGCACCACTGGCGAGGGATTTGAATACTTGCGATGGGAACCTTTCCTTTATTTCATCGAAGGAGAAAACCACTACGACCTTATTCTGGATGAGTACGAAATACCACAGAACCCACACATCATGTACTTTTTTAATTCCTCGTTCGGAAGTGGTCCAAGACACATAAACAACACATCGAAAAGCAAGAACTTCATGGAACACCACGGAACGAAAAGAACCGCAATGGTTCATTATGCAAACACAAAACTCCAAAAAGAAAAAGAAGAAGTATTCCAAAAATATCTACTCAAGTATTTAAATGCAAAAAAAATGGATGTAATATTCGCTCCCGGTCCACAAATAAAAAAAATATGCTCTTATATAAAAAAGGAAAACTATAAGGGTAAACTGTGCAACTTGTTAAGTAATAGCAATGAGAAACTTCTAGATGAGGATGCTAAGTTCCTTCTGGAAAACAAATATGTATCACATATATGCGACCACATGCGGTGTTGGGATGGTGGTGCTTCATTCTTCACATGCAAAGACAAGAACTATCACTTGATGGACAACCTTTCTTGGTGTGTCGAAAACGAAGAAAGACTTATATCAACCGATTACTTCTCCTTGGCTTGTCCTTTCGTAAAATTCTGGAATGGCGATAGGTGCAAGATAGGCGAGAAATACCAGAGATGTTCTTGCGGAAGGTTGTACAGAGATTTTAAATTCTTAGAGAATCGACCCTTCGCCATAAAAGGGCATTCGATCAACGAGTATAAGAAAAAGCTCATGGAAACTGGTCTTACAGAGATAAAACAGGTGAATTGCGGAAATGATTTCATAGAGATCGTATCTAATAAGGAAATAGATCCATCCAAGAAAGATGAAGTTGCCAAAATATTTAAGTCTCACAAGTTGAGATTCAAGGTTATTCCAGACCAAATATTGGCATCGCAAAAAGTACAGAACAGAAATCCATCTGGAAAGGATGGAGACTAAATGATAGATCCAAAACTGGTAGAAAATTGGAATATAATTTTCGCACTTGCCGACAAAGCTTGTGGGCATTTCGCAACATATGAAGCAATAGTCCTTGTGCCACGACCTTGTACCGGAGGGTCAAGTGCTTATTGGACTCTTGGTACTTCTTGTCCAGATGGTTGCACATCTTCTCCTCCTTCTGAATTGCCAACAAATCCTCCATGCGATCCTAATTACCCTGATAATGGAACGGAAAATGACATAATCGGGTGCTGCGGAGGGATAGTTGAAGTCGAATGCACTGGAACCTGCTGTAACTGTGGTGGAGTTCAATGCGAACCATCAGAGACATGCTGCGACAATGTTTGCGTGGACTTGCAAACGGATCATGACCATTGTGGCGGTTGCCCTATAGTTTGCGAACCTTCAGAAAGCTGCAAGAATGGTGTTTGCAAAGGCGCTTGTGCTTCGAGCAACTGCTCATGGACTTGGAGCGAAGGCTGTCAGGCTGATTGTGCTTATGTCCTCCTTGATGGTGTGTATGTGCAGAATCAATTTTGCACAGAAGGATCAAATTGCATTTGTCCTGCCGCTCCTGCCGTAACCGAATCATCACCACTTTATGTATACATTTCTTGTGTTGGAAATCCAAGACCATCGGGTGTTTGGTCACAGACTTCGACATGCCCACAGGGATGCACCTGTCCAGAAGAAGCACCAACGACAAATGGAACGACAAATGGTCAAGTTATAACCCATGAATGCGTCAGTTGCTCCCCTCCATGCGGAGAAGGACAAGACTGCTGCGGTGGCGAATGCAAAAACATATATGAAGACAGCAATAATTGTGATGGTTGCGGAAATGTTTGCCCTGAAGCAACACCAACTTGCTGCAATGGCGAGTGCTGTGTGTCAAACAATTGTTGTTCGGTTGATGGAACAAATACTTGTATTGATGTTATGAATGATCCAAATCATTGTGGTGATTGCATAACATTTTGCAGCGGTCCAGAAACTACAACGCCACAAAAGTGTTGCCATGGCGAATGCAAATTCACAGAAACAGATAATGAAAATTGCGGATCTTGTGACTTTCCTTGTCCTGTCGGATACACATGCTGTTTTGGTGTATGCAAAGAACTATATGGTGATGATCGCTTGAACTGTGGCGATTGTGGTAAAACTTGCCCTGTCGGAGAGTTTTGTAAAGATGGCAATTGCGTAGACCCTTGTACGCTGGAGGAATGCTCATACACATGGGATGCACAAACATGCACATTCATGTACAATAACCCAAATGGGTATAAAATATGTTCTGGAACTGCGGTCATGAAATGGGTTCCAACTGGACCTCCTAGCGACCCTGATTCAATAACTGGTACATGTCCGGGTCGTTGGGATACAGTAGTTCCATGCGAATATTCAGATAACTGCGGTTGTATAAATGGGTATGGGTTTGAACAAACTATTGGACCATGCTGGGAATATACACAAGAATGCTATTGTGGTCAGAGAAATGATGTAATCACTCCATGTGGCGCAATTTTCCCTGTTCTAGATCCAGTTATAGGTTGGGCAGGAGGAACATGGGAACAGTTAACCGACTGCGATGGTTGTCCAAAACCAGTAGATCCTCCTGCAATACCAGCCTGTATGGGACAAACTTACAGTTTCAACTGTGCAGGATCTTGGATCTACAGACCATGCCCAAGCTGCGTATGCCCAATAAACGAGCCACTTCGAGAAGGAACACCAAATGAAAAAGTTTCTTCTCCCTGTAAAAACTGTGATCCAGCTTGTGGTGCCAATCAAAAGTGTTGCAATCATGTTTGTAAAAACATACTTACAGATGTTCGTAATTGCGGAGATTGCGGAAGAGATTGCGGATCTGCTGCGGGAACCGCTTGCTGTAGGGGAACATGCGTAAACACACTTACAGAAGAACTTTACTGCGGAGGTTGCAATACCGTTTGTGCATGGTCAGAAACTTGTTGCAATGGTTTTTGCAAAGATACTCACACAGACCCTGCTAACTGTGGTAGTTGCGGACATCCTTGTGCTGCTGGCGAAGTTTGCTGTAATAGTTTTTGCGTAAACACAAATACCGACAGAAATAACTGTGGAAGTTGCCCATTTGTATGTCCCAACGCAGATAAGTGCATTGACGGAAGATGCGTTCCATGCGACCCCCCATGTCTAGAAGCTGGAACCGCTTGCTGCAACAATTCATGCATCGACATATTGTCTGACGAGAACAACTGCGGTGGTTGCAACATACCCTGTGCTGGCAAATGCTGCAATGGGTCTTGCGTATTAGATTTGAACACCATGTACAACTGTGGTGATTGCGGAATAGCGTGTCCGCAAATGATCAACCAGATCAATCTGTGGCAGTGCTGCAATGGTCAGTGCAAGAATCTAAAAACTGATCCAGAAAACTGCGGTTTTTGCGGAAGAGTATGTCAAGAGCCTCCGGGTGACACATTTAAAGTTCCAAAATGTTTCTTGGGAAACTGTGCAGAACCAGAATGTGTATGTTTGGGAGGGGAAACCCCCGGACCTGACGATGTTGTTTTCGTATCCACATGCCTTGGGAACACGATAAGCTGTGAGGGGTCTTGTTATTTTGAGAATGTGGGCGGAAGTTGGGTTCTTCATGAAGAGCCGGGCGGAACTGGATTTTCTGGATCTTGCGGAAAAGAACCAGACTACACATATTGTGTTGATGACAAATATGCCTGTGTTGGAGATATATATTATTGCGTAAAACCCATAGAAGGACAAGATATGCCAACTTATTGTATACCAAAACCATCATTTGACCCATTAGCACAAGCACTAATCGGATCGTATATCGGAGCAGAAAACTGTGCTGCTGGTTGCAGCGGGGATGGAAGCTGTCCAGACGGTTGTGCAAACGGATTGACCTGTTGTAATACGGAATGCGTGGACACGCAAACGGACAGTGCCAATTGCGGTGGTTGTGGTGGCGGTCCTTGTGCCTCTGATGAGACTTGCAAAGACGGAGCTTGCACGGGTTGCCCTTCTCCATGTGCCGAAGACGAATCGTGCTGCGAAGGAGGAACGACATGCTGCAAGGTCTGCTGTAATGATGGGTGTTGTGCGGATACCGATCATTGCGGAGAAGGTGGTGCATGCACTCCATGCGAATGTACCGCTGGACAAACCTGCTGCGGTCCTAATTGTTGCGATCCGGGAAAAGAATGCTGTGGTTCTGGAAGTAGTGCAACATGTTGCACCGGAGATCAATACTGCGATGGAACTGGACACTGCGCATCATGCAACCCAGTATGCTACCCGAACGAAACATGCTGCGGTGCGTCTGGATGTATAGCAAACAAGTGTGGCGACTGTCCTAATTCGTGTCCAGAAGGAATAGTTTGCTGCGGTCTTCCTCACCACGAGGTGTGTTGCGGCGAAGGTCAAACTTGTGTCGATAATAAATGTTACGGATGTACGCCTCCTTGTTCGGAAAGTCAAGATTGCTGCGATGAGGTGTGTACCGAACTTGGAACCGACACAGATTGTACTGGTTGCGGTGCAGCTTGCGGAGAAGGAACAAAATGTTGCGGTGGCTCATGCATAGATGTGATGGATGATGTGAACAATTGTGGTGGTTGCGGTGTCGTGTGCGAGGAAGATGGTGCAACTCCTCTTTGCTGCGATGGAACTCCGACAGCAAATGGAACGAATGAAAATTGCTTGAGTTGCGGAGACACAGCCGATCCAGACAATGCGACAAACCCTACATCATGCTGTCCTAAAGCAGTTGTTGTTGCTGGCGCTCCAGACACCTCGACTTTCTTTGTTACCGCTACAAACAGTGACGACAAGAATTGCGGTGGTTGCGGAAATGTTGCTGACACATCGCCACAAGTGCAAGAAAAATGCTGTGCGGGTGAAATCGTTAGCCTTTTGACTGATCCAGACAACTGTGGAGGGTGTGGCGTTAGGGTTGTTGATCCTATGAGTTGCTGTCCAAGTTGGGGTCCGCCAAATCAGTTTGGCGATCTACCAACACCAACCTCTGGTCCAGTAAACACACAAACAGACAACGACCATTGCGGCGGTTGCAACATCCCATGCAATCCAATAGAAACTGGTGATGACTGCCCACCTCCCGGCGCTCCACCAACGACAAAATGCAAGGATGGCACATGTGTGCCATGCGGAACATGCAAGCTTCCGACAGAACAACAACAAGCACAATTGTTGGGATCTCAACCAACTGTATGGGGGTCACACACGACCATACCATGCACCTATGACGGATGTCCTATGCCGGTAACCGATCCGCCAACTCCTGCCCCTCCGGGGAAAACATGCTTCGGTGGCTGTGACTACAAAGCGGTAGGAAATGTTGGAAACCTGTCATGGGAACTGGTTGGTTGCGAATGCTACGACTCTTGCACACTTCCAGAATGCAACGCCTCAAATCCACATGCCACTCCATGTCCAAGTGTTGGAACCTGTTCTGGAGAAGGACCTTGCGGCGGATGCCTTTATGACGACTATGACCATCCTTCTGCATACAAATGCTTCGCGCCATGGGGTCATGATACTGTTAGCTGCGGGAGTCTCTATAACTATAGTAGTACATTTGGCTATTGCTGTACGAAAGACGCAAATCATCCAAATGGCGGAGTTCTATGTCTTAGTGGCAGTTGTTCAGGTGCTGCGGGAGACTGCGAACCTTGCGGCGGATCATGTGCCGCAGGACTTACATGTTGCGGGGTTTTTCCGAATGATGTGTGTTTGAACCTGAAAACGGATGAAAGTCATTGCGGATCATGTACGAATGTTTGTGCCGCAGGAGAGACATGCTGTAATAGCTCATGTAAAAATACCAACACAGACAATAACAATTGTGGCGGTTGCGGTATAAAATGCAGTGGAGTTTCGGAATGTTGCAATGGCAGCTGCAAAGTTCTAAACACTCCAACTAATTGTGGTGCTTGCGGAATAGTATGTACTGTCCTTGAACCACTCTGTTGCAACAATAACTGCACACCGTCTGATGAATTCAACTGCGGAGGGTGCGGAAGAACATGTGATGCTGGTGAAAAATGTTGTGATGGTGAATGCACAGAGGTGATGGGCGATGACGAATCTAACTGCGGTGATTGTGGCTTTACTTGTGCTTCTAGTGGAACTTGCTGCTCTGGCGAATGTATCGAAAACCAATGCGGAACATGTCCTACTGCATGTACCGAAGGTCAGGGATGTTGTGGTACGCCTCCAAATCTAACTTGCACCGATCTTGGAACAGACGAAAACTGTATCAGTTGTGGCAATGCTTGCGCTGCAGGAACGAAATGTTGCTTTGATGGAGTTGAAAACTTATGCATATCAGTAATGGGTGCTGATAAAAATAACTGTGGCGATTGTAACATAATTTGTGAAAATAATGAACGATGTGAAGACGGTGTATGCATAAATTTAAGTGAAGGGTGTGATCCGGAATGTGTTGAGGGAGAAGAATGTTGCGAAGGAACTGCCTGTTGTAGTCTGCCAGAATTTCAATGTTGCTCTGGCTCATGTACTGCCGTTTTCTCTTTCCAAACAGATAGTTCCAACTGCGGAAGTTGTGGAAACGCTTGTGCTGCTGGCGAGCAATGTTGCAATGGCGATTGTATTGCCACTAGCTCTTTCCAAACAGATGAATCTAATTGCGGAACTTGTGGTAACGCTTGTTCCGGAAGCCAAACTTGTTGCTCTGGCTCATGTATCGCCACTAGCTCTCTCCAAACAGATGAAGCAAACTGCGGAACTTGCGGAAACGCTTGTGGTGCTGGTGAAACATGTTGCTCTGGTGTTTGTAAAGCACTTCAAACAGATGAAGCTAATTGCGGAACTTGCGGAAACGCTTGTGGTGCTGGTCAAGAATGTTGTAGTGGTGTTTGCAAAGCCGTACAAACTGATAGTTCCAACTGCGGAACTTGCGGAAACGCTTGTTCCGGAAGCCAAACATGTTGCTCTGGATCATGTATCGCCACTAGCTCTCTCCAAACAGATGAAGCAAACTGCGGAACTTGCGGAAACACTTGTTCCGGAAGCCAAACATGTTGCTCTGGATCATGTATCGCCACTAGCTCTCTCCAAACAGATGAAGCAAACTGCGGAACTTGCGGAAACGCTTGTGCTGCTGGTGAACTATGTTGTTCTGGTGTTTGCAAAGCCGTACAAACAGATGAAGCTAATTGCGGAACTTGCGGAAACGCTTGTGCTGCTGGCGAACTATGTTGTTCTGGTGTTTGCAAAGCCGTACAAACAGATGAAGCTAATTGCGGAACTTGCGGAAACGCTTGTTCCGGAAGCCAAACTTGCTGCTCTGGATCATGTATCGCCACTATCTCTCTCCAAACAGATGAAGCAAACTGCGGAACTTGCGGAAACACTTGTTCCGGAAGCCAAACATGTTGCTCTGGCTCATGTATCGCCACTAGCTCTCTCCAAACAGATGAAGCAAACTGCGGAACTTGTGGTAACGCCTGTAGTGCTGGCGAACTATGTTGTGGTGGTGTTTGTAAAATCGTACAAATAGATGAAGCTAACTGCGGAACTTGTGGTAACACTTGTGGTCTTGGTCAAGAATGTTGTAGTGGTGTTTGTAAATCATTACAAACAGATGAATTTAATTGCGGAACTTGCGGAAACACTTGTGGTGCTGGCGAACTATGTTGTTCTGGTGTTTGCAAAACCGTACAAACAGATGTAATAAACTGCGGAACTTGTGGTAACACTTGTGGTCTTGGTCAAGAATGTTGTAGTGGTGTTTGCACAGTATTTCAAATAGATGAAGACAATTGCGGAAGTTGTGGAAACGCTTGTGCTGCTGGAGAAACTTGTTGTAATAGCGTTTGCACAGTATTACAAACAGATGAAGGTAATTGCGGAATTTGCGGAAACATGTGTGGTGCTGGTCAAGAATGTTGCTCTGGTGTTTGTAAATCAGTACAAACAGATGAAGCTAATTGCGGAACTTGTGGAACTGTATGTGGTGCTGGTCAAGAATGTTGCTCTGGTGTTTGCAAATCAATACAAACAGATGAAGAAAATTGTGGAACATGTGGAACTGCATGTGCTTCTGGCTACACATGTTGCTCTGGTGTTTGTAGAAACACAGCAACCGATCTCAGCAATTGTGGAACATGCGGAAGCTCTTGTAGCGGAACATGTTGCAACGGCTTTTGCAAAGCGACATATGAGGATGAATTAAATTGTGGTGATTGCGGAATAGAATGTGCTGTTGGCGAAACATGTTGCTATAGCATCCTTTTGAACACTGGAGTTTGCAAAGCCGTACTAACAGATGAAGCTAATTGTGGAACTTGTGGAAACACTTGTGCTGCTGGTTACACATGTTGCTCTGGTGTCTGCAAAGCACTTCAAACAGATGAAGCTAATTGCGGAACTTGCGGAAGTGTATGTTCTGCTGGCTACACATGTTGTGATGGTGTCTGCAAAGCACTTCAAACAGATGAAGCAAACTGTGGAACTTGCGGAAACGCTTGTGCTGCTGGAGAAACTTGTTGCTCTGGTGTTTGTGCAAATACAGAAACAAGTTCATCTAATTGTGGATCTTGCGGACACGCTTGTGCTGCTGGAGAAACTTGCGAAGAAGGAATTTGCTCTCTGCCTCCACTAACAATAAAATTAGTTTTCCGTGCTTTCGCATGTGCAAGTAATTTTTCAAATCTTTCAAGTGAGCTTTCTGCTGGATCTAGAAGTGTTAGCTTCACAATCACTGTCAGTGGAACTACTTTTGCCAGTGGTTCTGTTTCAAACATTGGACCCGGAGGAGTTGCAGCAACCTTAGCATCAATTACGATTCCAACAGGAACATCATTTAATATAAATATAAGTGGATATGCTGGATCTGCAATTATTGGTAGTACTAGAGCATCTGGTCAACTGACTTATACTGGTGCTGTTAAAACTGCAGATAATAATGCATGTTAAAAAAACAGGCTTGAAAATCAAGCCTGTTTTTTTTCTTTAATTTATAATTTTTTCTATTCTTTGTAGGCTACCCATCGGTTACGAACAAATAAAAGATTTGCAAAAAACCCGCAAAAGGCAGAAATGAGATTTCCCGCAAACGGAACATATAGTTCGCCTACTGGATTAAGCACGAATGAAATTCCCAATGAAAACCAAAAACTGCTGCATTCATGGCAGAGCATTGGAACATTAACATACGGTATCTTGGCTACCAAGTTTCTAAAAGGTCGTGCAACATCGGTATCAGACCAAGCGTAAGCGACACCAAGACATGTGACCAAATAAATCAAAAACATCATAGGAAATATACCCACATATAGTCAAATTCTCGAACAACAGAGAAACTTCTGAATGTTTTTCCAACAATAGTCTTGTTGAAATTAGCCCAAGCTTCATCACCAAGCTGAACCTTGAATACTTTGCCACCAATAGCATTGTTTACTCTTTTTAGCCTAATAGCTTCGAGTTCTTTGACTATCGCAGCCTTGTCCTTGTAATACTTTTCCAAGATATTCGGATCAGTAGTCACTTTATCTGAAAAGAACTTGCCAACCTTACCTCTGCATGAGCAGTTTGGGTTGGTCTTTAATGTTGTTAGGTCGGCAAGAATATCTGGAAATTCCGCCTTTAGTTCAGCGAATGAACTTTCGTCCTTGATGATCATATAGATGAGATCTGGCATCGTGCCAAGATCTACAGTGATTGTAGTTTCCATAAAATTAATATAGTTTTATTGTTTTATTTTTTTGATTTTTAAAAATATTTTTTACAAATCAAAACAAATAGATCTACCGCCTCTAGCCTCAGACATGAATCGACTAAACAAAAGACCTTCATATACTGGATCTACATCAGTAATTCCAAGACAATAGCAAATTAAAGAACCACAAGCACTTCCCCTTCCGGGTCCAACAGCTTGAGTTCCATCGCCACCTATATTTTCTCTGCACCACCTTCTTGCTTCATCAGTCATCATCTTTTGAATAAGAAAATATGTACTAAAACCTTTACGAGTTATAAGGCTCAACTCTTCAATTATTCTATTTTTATACTCTGTAGTCATTGGCAAATTACGATGTTTAAATCCTCTCAAGACTTCATCCTTAAGCCTTTGGTCACAATCTGGAAATATAGGTAGTTTCAGACTTCTATCTAATTCGACACCTTTTGCTTTACGACAAATCTCTACTGTATTTTTTTTAGCTTCGCAAAAAATTTCATAAGGAATAATATCTTTATAATCACTCAGCCACTTTTCATTAAGTTCTTCCTCAGATTTCATCCATAGATTAGCATCCTGCAATTCGAAGAAATCCTGCATTGAATCTTCTTTCATTGCCCTTTGAATTTCTTTTAATGTTCTGTTGGTCTGAACCATCAACATAAGTCTTTGCAAGTGACTATCTTCTTTACGGCAATAATGACAATCTTGCGTAAGAATAATCTTCAATCCAAATTTCTGCTTTGCTTTAACAATAAAAGCGTCATAAGGTTTTTGTTTAACAAAATCTAAAAGCATAATTTCAAGCAGATAATTTTCTTTACCAAACATCTGAATGTATCGTTCTATCATTTGAAATCCAGCTTCTTCTCCGCCAGCATCAAATGCTCTGCCAACTTCGCTGTTATAGCAACAACTTGTAAAAAATAAGCCTTCTTTATGCTTCTCAAGTTGTTCGTAATTTACTCTTGGCTTTCTATAAAATCCTTTCGTCCAACCCCAAGATGTCAAACGAACAAGATTTTTATATCCAGTTTCATTGTATGCTATGGCTAATAAGTGTGGACTTGCTCTCAGTTCCAATAATTCACTTGGAGAGAGAGATTCAGAAAATTTTTGCATGTCTGACAAAGAAGAGGATTGCGGTTGCAATCTATTTACATAAAGTTCCGCAGCGAATATGGGAGAAAGTTTATTTTTCCCATATTTATCACATATCTTTTCGCATGCTTTAATTTGTCTGGGAACTGCTCCCAACATGCCATGATCACTAATTGTAAGAAAATTTTGATTTATTTCTGTAGCACGAACCGAATATTCTTCGCATGTTCCAAGCCCATCGAGGACGGAAAAATCGGAGTAACTAATGAAGGTGGAGATGTTCAAAACCAACAATCTCCACCTTCATTGTTACTCCTTTCGTAAATGTCATTGTTCAATCTCTTGTTTAGTTTGAAGCCAAATTAAAAATTCTTGCTTATCGTACTTTGCATTTTTACGACAATTCTCAGAAGCTGAAATTGGTCGTAAATTCTCCAGACAATTAATCAAAGACAAATCGTAAATCTTATGATCTGAAAACGCCTTTATTGGGAAAATATGGTCAATATGCCACTTTCCATTTTTTACCTTTTCATAATTCTCATGATTGATTATATGATTTTGCAATTCTTTATAATCATAGCCAAGTAAAGCTGAAGTTTTAGACTTTTTTACTCTGCCAGTAACAGCCAAACTCATACTCAACAACTTATACGATCTCTGTCGAAATATCAAGTCCATTTTAAATTTCTCTCGATCATCAACCCATTCATAATGATTTTCTCCAGATCGTTTGGCAATTCCGCAATCCCAACATCTTTTACCTGTTCTGAAATTATTCCAAGAGATCTTTGCTTCTTTGCCACAAGAACAAATATATCGCATATTCTTGGAAGACTTTTCGTATTGATCCAAAAGCATACAACCAACGGCTGCGAATTCAGATTTTATTTTTTCATGAGAATAAGAGAATCGTTCGCTTATTTTGCGAGAACCGCAATTTTTACATCTATTGCCAGATTTGAAACTATAAAAAACAATTTTAGATTCGTTTCCACAAGAACAACGATACCTCATTGGTGTGCGAGCATTGATATAAGTATCTTCTAATAATTTGCAACCATTTTTTAAGAAGAAACTTTGAACGAATTGATAGGTAAGTCTTTGACTTGAATATTTCATAAAACCTCCAATATATTTAGTTGGAGGCTTCACAATTATTTCAATCTTTTAGACGGTTCTGCAGAATTAAAAGTTATTTCTTAATTGATGCCTTTGTAGGTTCTTCAGACTGTATTTTTTTCCATTTTTCAAATTCATCAGATAAAGCTTGAGCTTGAGCTTCAAGTTCTTTTAATTTTACCTGTGTTTTTTCATAATACTCTTTTAATTGTTGTTTAATCTGTTTTTTCTCATTGTGAATTTCAGAAACTCGCTGAGAAAAAGTGACAAATTCATCTGATAATAGCCAATCCATAATTTTTTCCTTTATTTCTTTTCTCGAATTCTTACATTAGCAGGATCATTATCGAAACATTCGAATACGACATCAGTACCATCATGACCTTTGGTGGAAAGAAAAACATCATTTCCCCAAATGAATCTTAGACCAACCAATACATCTCGAACATAAGGCTCATGAAGCGGTCTGCCTTCAAATGTATGCTCAAGCATCAGATAGCCCTTACCACGATAATTAGGCTCTGTTAAACGAATATCTGGCAGTCCTCCATTTACATGGCGAGCCATCAACAATTTTTTTATCTTATTGTAATCATGACTTTCAAGAATCGTCTCTCCGCTTGGATAACGCTTATGTTCAAAGTATTCTTGTTCTCGACAGAAATCCTCAGTAAAAAATTCATGTATTAAAGTTAGATCATCGTAATACTTTCTAACTTCAAAAATCTTTTCCTTACCAAGCATTGCCTTGGTATCCCATTTTTCTTTCTTACTAGAATTTGTGCAATCATCCCATTCATTGCCGAATTGACCTTTATCCCAACGATTGCGAATATCGGACAAAAGATTATATCCTAGCTTATAAGGATTGGTGCTATATTTTCCACCAAGAACACCCATCTTGTGTGCAGCGTATTCAATGATTCCAGAATCATGAGTCTTTTGACCCAAGCCGACATAACCCTGTTCTGCCATGATAACATGGTCAGTCATAGAAGCCCAGCCCTCGTTTAATACTTTGGTTTGTCTCTGTGGGAAAAAATAAATTGATTCTTCATAGATCATAGACATGATATCTTGTTGCCAAGGCTTAAGTGGAGCATTATCACGCAAAAATCCAAATATATCTTTAACTGGTTCTATAAAAAATCCAAGTTCCTCTGCAAGATCTTTATCTTTTACCTTTTCATTTTCTCTTTCTTTGAACTCTTTTGTGTTGATGTAATTATCCATATAGAAGCGATCACTATCAACTTTAAGTCTTTTTGGAAATCTATAATTTCTTTTATCAATAATATTTCTATCTTTGATAACTTTTTGATGCCAAGCCGATGCTCCATCAACCAAAGTATCGATGCGAAGTAAATAATCAAGAAATTCAGTAACCTTTTCCTTGCCCCATCTAGCCATATATTTTTTAATACGGCTACTATGATTTGCCATGTTGTTCAACATGTTTGTATCAGTAGCAGAAAAGTGAATATTATTTTTAAAGAAATCATTATGACCAGTGGCGTGAGCGATAACAGTCAGATGATCCAATAATGTGTTGCTATCTAAGCAATAGATGTAACATGGCGATGTATTGATTACCATCTCATATATTTTATGCATTTGATTTTCATATCCACGCTGCAATTCTTCATATTGCATGCCAAATGACCAATGTGGATATCGTACTGGAAAACCACCATACGCTGCTACTTCGGATATTTCATCGTAGGTAAGAAGCTGCACTACGGTTGGATAAAAGTCCAAACCCCAATCTTTACAAACATTCAAAATTATTTGAGCATATTCTTTTAATTGTTTTGGAAGCTGAACTCCGGGAATTGTGTTATCGCCAATAAGAAGTGAAGAACCATGCATGAACTTATTAGACATCTTATAAATCCTTAAATTTTACTTTGATTTTTGAGTACCCATCAAACTTTTAATTGCATCTAAAATTTGATTATTTCTAATTTCATCATCACGCATATTCGGATCATTAGGATTTCCATTTCCAAAGTTAATTTCGGTGGTACGAATATTATTCTTATCAAGCTCTCCACTTTCCAACGCCTTATCGACATGATACTTAACACTATTGGTATAGTTGTAAGGCAAAATTTGTGTGATCCCGACTAAATTAATATCCTTTTCTGGAAATGATTCTTTTAATGTGTTGATAAATACTTGATTATCATCGCCCCAATTATCTCCATCCGTAAAGTAAAAAACATAAATGTTCCACTTTTGCGGAGGGTATCTATTCTCAAATTGCTTTTGAATAAATTTCAAAGCAGAAGAACAAGTTGTTCCTCCACCATATCGGTAGTTATAAAACTTTTCTTCATCTACTTCCATGGCAAGAGAATCGTGCCACACAAAAAGTCGATCAACTCTTTTGTAAAATTGTCTAATCCAAACATCAATCCACCAAGCCATATCTGAGACGATCTCGCATTTAGCTTGATCCATCGATCCAGATCCATCACGGGCATAAATGATCAAAGCATTGCTAGAAGGAACTTTAACTTCTTTATATTGCCTATAACGCTTGTCACGCTTAATTGGCTTGATTGTCTTCATGGGCATGCTAAGACCCGGAACTATTTCAAAATTATTAGCAGTTCCATCTGCACATTGCCTTTTTAAAGCTTCGATAAAAGTTCTTCTATTATGACGCAAAGATTCGGGACCAACCAAAGATATATTATTATATTTGATTTTTACTTCATCGAATGTATCATTTACTTTTGGCTTTAAATTTGGCAATTCCAGTTCATCTTGCATGAACTTCAATACAGTTTCCAAATCAAGACTTACGGTGATTCCTTCACCTTCATCCTGAGTTGCTCCATTGCCCTTTCCTTTTTTACCCTTATCAATGACATCGCCATCCTTGCCTTTACCTCTGCCGATGCCATTGCCGTTATCACCATAAAGAATTTGAGGAATATCAATTTTTGGAATTGTGATAGAAATTTTACCTCGTTTGCCACGAGATTTTACTATCTGTCCAGATTTGATAAACTTTTTAAGTGCTTTACGAAGTTTGCCTGAGACAACATCTATAAAGTCTTTATGATCTTCTTCAATTCTGCGTGGACACATGTTCTATTATTCCTCGGCTAGATCGCCTCTTGCAAATATAGATCCAACAAAATCCAGAACATCAGTTGCAGATCTTTCGTTATAACCATACTGTTTGATAAGGCGAGTTTTAATCGCATCTATTTTTTCTTGAATATCCTTATCAACCACAGTTGCTCCGCTAACATTAAGTGCGGACAACTTAATGGTATCTTTTACATCTTCAAAAAGCTTTGCTTCTAAAGCTTTTCTCAATTTTGGATTAGAATCCCAACTAAATTGCTTGTGCTTGATTGCAAGGTCGCCAATAAAAGCAGCTATCTGCCTACGGAAATCATCAGCACCCGGTTCTGGTATATCGATCTTAGATTCAATGGCTCGCATCAATCTTTCGTCAGGCTTTCTATCTTGCCCTGTGATTGGGTCTTTAATCTTACTTTTGTTGATATACGCCATGATATTATCAATGTAATTGGCACAAAGTCGAATGATCGCATCTTCGTCACCAACAAGAGCCTTCTGAACTTCGGCTTTTAAAATTTCAGTCAACTTCTTAACCACCAAATCAATGCATGTGATATATCGACCAACATCATCCTTATTGTTCAACAAAGAACTTCCTTCTAAACCTTCACGAAGCTCATTCAGAACCATGAACATATTTACATAGTCATGATTATTGGCTAAACAATTTGAAAGCTTATCTTGAACATAACGAACTGAAACACCACGGGTCATACCCTCATCAGGATACCTATCCTTCAATTCCTTGACTTGCTCTTCTGTCCATCCAGAAAGAAGCTTGCCGTCATAAAGCTCTGCTTTTTCGACTAAGGAAATTTTACCATCCTTATCATCATGAAGTCTGGTTAGAACTGCCCATAGAGCAGCAACTTCAAGTGTGTGTGGTGCGATATGTTGTTTGACCCTATCTACACCATAATCTTTTTCCAAGATTTTAAGTTCTTCGCCCCATCGAAGAGTATAAGGAACATCGATCTTTACAGTCCTATCACGCAACGCTTCCATATATTGGTTGCTTCGAAGCCTTTCGTATTCAGGACTATTGGTATGACAAAATATTGCCTCATCAATAGAAACTTGTGCAAACTTCTTTGGCTTAATACTTTGTTCTTGGCTTGCACCCAATAGATCATATAAAAATGCTTGATCTAACTTCAAAGCTTCTATAAACTCTATCATTCCCCTGTTTCCGACACAAAATTCTCCGTCAAAATTAAAGCTTCTTGGGTCAGAGTCAGAACCAAAAGTGCTGATGCGACTAAAATTAATATCGCCTGTGAGTTCTGTAGAGTCTTGATTTTTTTCATCTTTAGGTTGGAATGTGGCGATACCAACACGATCTGCTTCGCTATATGTTTTTCGAATTACTCGAATATGTTTTTCAAGAACTTTTTCGAGATCTCCATCATACCTAATCAAAAGTTCTTTCATGAAGAACTTGCATCTTGGATCAAGCTCTCCCTCACACTTCAATACATATAGTTCATTTCTTTCTTCTGCAGATACAGACTCAGAAAGAACTCGATTCAAATCATCCATAATGGGTTTACGAATTTCTGGCGGGAGCAACTTAAGTGGCTGCTCATGCATTGGGCATTCATCTTCTTCTTTGACATAAATTCCATCTTGTCCAGTCGGAAGATTTATCCATTTGAAAGTATACCAAGCACCGGCATCGGTTGTAGAATAGTTTTCCAATTCTCGCTTGAACAATCTACAGATTGTAGATTTAGAGCTACCTACAGGTCCGTGCAAAAGAAGAATTCTTTTTTCAGTACCAAAATATCCAGCTGCACCTTTGATGAACTTAACCAAAGAATCCTTAGTTGGTGTCAGACCAATGATTGGACATTCCTGATTATCAAAGAAATTATAATGTTTGTATGTCTTTCTATATTCTTCAACGGCATGACAGCCCTTTTCCATAATCATGTCGTAAATCATTTGCCAAGAATTACGGACAAGTCTTGGCTGCTGATAGCACAGATCAATGTATTCGGAAAATGACATTTCTCCGTTAAGAATTTTAAATTTGCTTTGATTGAATCTACCTATAAATCTTTTAAGTTCGTCCATTTAAGTCTCCAATAAAAATCTAGTTAATTAGATCTGCATTATTATAAGGTGAGTTTACAAAATTAAAAAAGACATATAAATGATTATTTTACTTCGCCCCATGAAGAATCACTATCAATATCATTTATTGGACTATATGGTTCTGATCCCATATGACTATTTTCTTTTGCATTTTTTCTTTGATCTCGGACACCGCCCGGACGATCAACATTGAAATTATGTCGATAATCATGCCCTTTTGAATCACTATTCCAGACATCTGTTCCTACTGGATTTGTGAAACTAAAGCGACAAGTCGTCAATAATTTATTCTTCAATTTTGATTTACATTTAGGGCAGGAAACTTTTGAATATTTTCCAGTTTTATCGTATTCCGCTACTTCTTCCCATACTTTTGTACATTTCTTGCATTCGAACGCATATGTTGGCATAAATATATTCCTAAATTTCTTGTAGATCTCGCAACTGAAAATATACCTTCGAGATCATGCTTAATTGAGTTTGCAAACTATAAAACTTCCAAAAGAAAGATTTTTCGCAGACTTTTATAGATTTGGCAATTAACTTTTGATTTAAAGCCAAATATGTAAGCTCAACACCTTCTTGCTGTAAGGCTTGGTCTTCTGCTATCAGTTCTTTATATTCTTGTGGTGAGATTGGAGGTTCATTTGGTTCATCTTCATTCTCTTCATCATCATAATAATCAAATCGTTTCATTTTTTCTCCTCAACAAACACTATGGAAAACATTACATGCATCTTTCCATATATTTGAAAATCGTCTTTCATTAATAGTAAGCATCACATTGTCATGTTTGGAATAGACACTCAATGGATTCCCAAGTTTATTTATCCATGAATCTGTATTAAAGTTCCCCCACCCAGAAGAATATGAAACAAATCTAGAAAATTTATTTTCTTTGACATTAGCAAATAAATTTTCATTTTTTACAACATCATCAACTTCGTTATACAAAATATAACAATTTTCTTTTTTATAATTTTGCTTCGAACTGATGATGTTTTCTTCGGCATCTAATTCTTTCAAGCAAATTATGTCTGGTGATATAACAAGCACGGGATATTTAACATAAGATTTTTTAAGAGCATAGTTCAAGCAAGAAATTGGATTATCATTTTTTGTTATTTCGAATGTAACGCCAAGACGCTTAGTCCAATTAAATAAATTGAATTTCATATCTTTTCGATTACACAATATTGAAATTTTTGCATCTGGAAGATTTTGCTGGAAAGAATACCAACTAAGAAATGTCATCCAATCATGATGCAAAAGATGCGAACAACAAATCAAAACGCTTAGATTTTCACCTGTATAACTTATCATGATCTAATGGAGTTATTTTTTCTTTTTATTCAAGTGCAAAGGAGAAAAGAGGCTGAAAATTGGCTTTGCTGGCTTTACACTTTTAGACATTAATTGTGTAGGAGAATTTGAACCTCTAGAATTGAAGCCATACATCTTCTCATTTAAAAACTGCTGAAAAGTTTTCATTTATTACTTTGGAACTCCAGTCGTAGCTTTAGCCTGATCTTTTTGAGCAGCATCCAATTGATTTTTAATTGTTTTTTGTAATGCTGCTGGATTAAGTGCGACTGGACTTTTAGATTTCAACATCAGATTTTTAACTTCTGTATCTTTTGTGATCTTGTCGGCAATTGCACTTGGATTTTTTCCAATCTTTGGGTCTGCAGATAGCATCGCTGATTTTCCTTGAATGGCTCCAGAAAGTTGTGCATCAAAATCACCATCTTCTGTAATTTTCAACCAATTTTTGAATGAATTCATATTTACTCCTTATAAACATATATATAGAAGAAAGGAATAAAATGAAAAAATGTTGTTTAACTAGAGTTTTGTTTGGTATGATTTTTGGTTTTTTTCTAAGTATTTTCGTAATGTATTCACAACTTTCTGGTGTCAAAAATCAACTTAAACATGATCATAAAACATGTAGCATGTGTGTATGTGAAAAAAAATGCAATTGTCCTCACGAAAATGACAAATGTAAAAACAAATGCTTGTGTGATTAAATTATTTTATTGATAATTGAATCGATTATATTTGTTGTTGACAATCCATCAACAAATGGAGCAAAAACAACCTTTCCAGCATGATCTCTGCCAACTACTTCCTTGTCAATATAATCATGACCTTTTACCAAAACCTCTGGATTTAAATGCTTGATGATTTCAATTGGTGTGTCTTCTTCAAAACAAGCAACATAATCAACACATTCCAATGCAGCGAGCATTTGCATTCGATGTTGAATTTTATTCACAGGGCGACCCGGCTTTAACTTTCCAACCGACTCATCACTATTGACAGCAACAAGAAGTTTATCACCTTGCTTTTTAGCAAATTCTAAACTCTCTATATGCCCTGCATGTAAAATATCAAAACATCCATTTGTAACGACCAGCTTAAAATCTCTTTTTTTAAATATCTTGTAATCAACAATTTTGGAAGAACTTCCAATAACTGTTTTTTTAATTGTGTCGATATCTAATGGCTTGTTGTGTTTTTCTGTAACATAAATTAAACCCATAGAAAATGCGAATTCAGCAGCTTCTTTGAGTGGTATGTTGTTGCCCAAGCATAATCCCAAAAATGCAATAAAACAGTCTCCTGCACCAATAACACTATTGGCTTGTTTGTCTGATTTTGGATTCTTATATTCAAAGTAATTTTCATTAAATCCAAAAAAACCACTTCCTTCTGAAGTTATAATTACAGACTTGCAATTAGTTTGTTTTATTATTGAATCAATTTGCTTAGGCTTTTCTTTTTCATTGGTAATCGCACAAGCTTCTTGTGTGTTTGGTTTTATTAGTGTGCATCCTTTCCACTTTGTAATATCTTTTTTTGGATCAACAATCCTTATGGAGCATGGATGTTTTTCTGCCAAAGAAGAAACAATTGAATTAGCAAATAATCCTTTGTCATAATCAGAAAATATCAAAACATCAAAATCTTTTGACATAATTTTTTTGCAAAGATTTTCAGAAACTTCCTGCAATTCATCTTTGTTCATGCCATAATTATTTTTCTCGACATCCCAACGATATGTCGGAAAATCCGAACTATAAAATCTCTTTTTTCTTGGAACCAAATAAGGGCTTATACTCACCGATAATGATGTATCAATTTTATTTTTTTGTAAAATTTCATTCGCAGAATCATCTAAGAAAGAACATAGAAATGTATTTTTATTTATATTTTTAAGCTGATATGCAACATTAGCGGCTCCGCCCGGAAGAATTGCACTTGGCATGCATTCCTCTGAATGCATTACTGGAATTGGAAATTCTGGAGATATTTTTCGAACATTTACATTGAAATATTCGTCTAGCATAGAATCTCCAACGATTCCAATTTTTAAATTGCTAGAATTAATTGATTCTATAATATTCTTCATATGTGCAGCCCAATAATAGATGTTGCTATTATTTGAGTTACACAATTTATTTTTCTATATTTTTAACAGACAAGCCAAGCATTGCAGCTTTAGTTTTCCATTCTTCCTGTTCTCTTTTATTATCTGTTTTTAAAGAATTTACAGATATTCCTCCCAAGGATGAGACCATTGCATCTACTTCCAATTTGGTCAATCTAATCGCTCCACGATGCTCATGATAATCTTCCCAAGCTTCAACAGCCCAAGGAACAATAGGCTTGATAAGTTCTAGCATAGCATTTGCAAACACTCTAATCTCCCATTGAGCATGAGCATCGCAACGCAAGGCTAAAAAATGCAAAAGATTATGCAGATCCACTTTCCAATACCACTCTGTATACAAATTGACTGGTAGGAGCATTCTGGCTTGTTCTCTAGCAACACCATTTTGAATTGCTTTTTCGTATTCCTCATATGATTGATTGCAGATAAAATCTATTTTTTCAATAAATCCATAGGCATCAGTTTCATTTATTGATCCACTACCTCCTTGTTTGTTTACTGACGATTGTTGTCTCACATTTTCAATTTCTGGTTTATAGAATTCATCCTTCATCATTGAATATCTTCCACTGTATTCATTCAAATTTGCAGTTCTGTGGCGCACCATTTGTCTGGCGATGAATATCGGTAATTTAACAGAAAATTTGAATTCAATCATCTCGAATGGAGTTGTGTGCTTGTGACGAAGTAAATAACGAATTAATCCTCTATCTTCATTAACAGTTTTAGTTCCATCTCCATAAGAAACTCTAGCAGCTTGGACTATTGCGTAATCTGCGGTCTTCCTATCATCTGGAACAAGTCTTGGCATAACATCAAGAATCGTCACATGACCCTTGTCCAAGCATTTAATTGTTTTTTCAGAAACATTTGTCAAAACATCATGCATGAGATAACTCCAAAATAGTTAAATCTTATTCTATGAATTTATATTATAAAAAAAATAAAGGGAAATGAGAATAGCAATTAGAACCAACCTATGTCTCCCATGACAACATCTGGCAGATTAGGAAACATTTTTAAAATTTTACTTTTTTTCTTTTTTTTTTCTCAAGATCATCAACAGTTATCAAACTTGGCGATTGTCTAGTCACTGTTCCAATGCCAATAGGTCTAGCAAATTTCGCAACATCACCAGTCGATGTCATTCCGCCACCACCCGCAGCTGGTGCTGCTGCTGTTGCGACTTCATTTTGTTTCAACCATTCTTTGAACGATATCATGTCATTCCTCCCATACCTGCATCTGGAGGCATACCACCTGCATCTGCCGGTGGTGGTGCAGGAACCCATGCAGTTGTCAAAAATTTTACAAGTTCATCACGACTTAAATAATATTTATCTTTATCTGGTGTAGCCCTATTAAGGCTTCCATTTTTGAGAAAGCTTCTCATTCCCTTGTTTGGCTTTAAACGAATATATGCTCCATTTTTAGAAATCGAGTCTGGATCGATTTCCCAAGAAGATGCTTTATATGACATTTCGTGATTTGGCTTGCCCATCATGAAATGAGTTGAAACCCAAGGCTCTGAAGCCAAAAGTGAAGATAAATCTTTCCATTTAATTCCAAACTCATCTTCGAGTGTATCAATATAATCATTTCCAACTGGCGTAGATTCGCTGCCTTCATCTTCTGATTTTTTCTCAGATGAGGGGTCCATTTCTTCAATATATTTTTTGAATCCTGCGAAGCTCATATTTCTATATATAATATTACCTGCCAACTTATGAAGAACAATTAATTAAAATAAACTCTTGTACTGTTCCATAGGAATTTTGTTTTAGGATGGCGTGGATATATAAATATATGATGAACGATATAGAAAATTTCAAAAACACCATGGCAACTTGGAATACATATCTTCTTAAGGAAGATAAGATTCAAAATTTTTTTGATGAAAATGAATTAATTTTCTTTTTTCAAAAAGGTGACAATATCTATGGAGCAAACGAAGATGGCAGATTGACATTTGCCACAATGAATGACAAAAAAGAAGATAAAAGAGTTCGAGACGAAATTAGAGTCCTTGCAATAAATCTCGTCAAAAGTATCAATGACGAAAAATCAGAATCAATGTTCAATATGAAAGAAATGAAAAAAATTAAAATTTTAGACAGAGATGAAGCAGAAAAAATTCTGCACAAAAAAATTAAATGACATTGCCATTTCAAAAAAATAATCATGTTCGCAAATATCAATGTTTCGTATGTGGCAGAGCCTATTACGAATATGACGAGTATAGCAAACACATAAAGGATACTCACGAACTTGGTCGTGATTATGTTGTATGCCCACTACAAAGATGTGGTTGTCCAGTCAGAGATTTAAGGCTACATTTCAAATCAAAGCATCCACATGAAAAAGATATTCCAAAGATAGGACAAATGCGAGCAACAATCTGGAAAGATATTGATAAAAAAAGTGGAAAATTAAAGCAGCAAAAGCCAAAATTTCGTGAAGGTTATTTCATGTCAGGAAAAAATAGAAAAGAAATGCATTATCGAAGTGGCTACGAAGTAGAAGTATATGAACAATTAGAATATTTGCCAGAAGTTATAAAATACGATGTTGAACCATTCAAAGTTGATTATATTTTTGAAGGAGAAAAGCATGAATACAATCCCGATCTTAGTATTTACTTTATGGATGGACATGTAGAAATATGGGAAATAAAGCCAGCTAATCAAACGCAATTGCCAAAAAATCACGCTAAGTGGGCTGCGTGTCAACATCACTGCCAAGCAAGAGGTTGGCAGTTTGTAGTTATGACGGAAGTTGGTATAGGAAAACTCAAAAGAAGAGTTGACGAAATAACAAGATCTTAAAGACTAATCTCCTTTTTCCAATCTAATCGAATCGCTATCTTCATGATGCGTAGAAAATTCTATAATTTTAGCTCCATTTTCTCCAGCTATCATTTGATGTCTTAATCCAGTAGGAATATGAAAAGACATTCCTTCTTTTAAAATAATTGATTTTAATTCTTCTCCACCCCATCCATATAACATCTCTATATCATTTTCCAAAATAAATAAAACCTCATCCTTTATAGCATGATAATGGATAGAACATTTCTTTTTTGGATTAAAAAAAAGAATCTTACCACAATATTTTTCATTATTACATATCCATTGTTCATGTCCCCAACCCTTTGGAACAATAATATTTGGATGTAATGTATAATTGTTTACTGGCATTTATATGTACTCTCAATAAAAGGAATTAATTGGTCTCTAATTTTATAGTGAAGATCGACTATTTCTTTGTCATTTATAAGAAAATAATCATAAAGTTCGCTTCCCTCTGGTGCGTTTGGATCATTATGCATGATTTCGCCTTCTTTTTGAGTTTTTAAACACCATTCAATGATTGGTTTTATTTGAGACTCTGAAGGATTGGTGTCATTGTTGAAATAATTAGTGCGATACATGATAACATTGATACCTTCTCGCCCACGAATGTTTTTTGCCTCATTGATATATCGACAATCAGAAACAATGAGTTGCTTGCCATCATCTCTTAAGGCTATATCAATCCATATATCGCTTACAATTTGGCGAAATCCATCGCCAACGAATTGTAACGCCTTGCGGATATTCATTTTCATTCCGGGCGGTGCTTCATCAATTCTTTTCCATTTTTCTAGAAAATCTCTATCGACATTGAATGCCCTACAAAATGTGTCTTTTACAGCGTTTGCAAATGCTCCTCTTTCCCATGTTCCGGTAGTTTGAACACGATTAAGTTCGATAGCCAAATAATCGGCTGCGGTATCTTTTCCCATAGCCAATTGCGATGCAAAACCAATAATTTTCATAATAAAATCCTCGTTGTTTTAGTAATCATAAATGATTTATAAATTTTTATCAACAGCCAAGTCTGTTTTTTATAACCAATTGTCACTTATAATTTCTTATGATACCTATGAAAAAAATAGAACCAATATGTAAAAATTGTTTGCTTTACAATCATGAAAAAAAAGAATGTAAAGTTGCAGTTCTAATTAATGGCACTGAACACCATCTGCCAGTAGATAAAAATGATAGATGTCATATGGATGAACTTGGAATTGAAGTTCAGCAAGTCAGATGGTGGACAGAAGACAAGGATGGCAATCCAACAAAAGAAAACGGCATTGTTAAGATTGAATATCCACAGAATTTCTTCGGAAAACAAGAGAATCAATAAGTAATGGCTTGTGAAGGTCCTTTTAAAAATGGCGTTGCAGGAGATCCAGTCTGTGGTTGCTCATGCTCAGATTCTAAATGTTGTCCACCACCATGCTGCAGTAGTGTTAGTCTTTTTTTTGAATTAGGACCAGCTTATGACGAAATAGATTATCCCGAAGGATGTAAATGCGAAGATCCAACTCCGCCAGAAGAACCCGCACCATTACTAAGAGAATTATCTGAAAAAGAAAATTGGGAAACTATAAACATTGGATCTCATCTCATACCTTTTCCAAAATTTAAAAAAAAATCAAATAAAAATTCAGATAATTATGTTTTTGCTCTTGGGGGAAGCTGTTCAGTGCCATGCGAAGTGGTAGAAATTCAATTAACTGTTGATAGCTGTTGCATAGAAATAGTAGATGGAACAGAAGGGCAAACAAACTTTGATCCAGATGTGTCGTTAAGAATGGTTGGTGATGGCTTTGTATTTGCCACATATGATGCTGGTGATTGCGAATTTGATTTAAAAATAAATGGCACAACAATAACCGCAGAAGAAGATAGTGTATTTGTTGCTGATGGAGATCCAATTGATGTTTCGCTTGAACCAAAAGGAATAAATGCAGATTGTTGTACACCCTGCTGGATTGACACCCAATGCACACCATCGAGCATTCTTGCTACAAAGGTCTTCTTTAGAGCTAGATCTGTGAAAAAGGGTGCAAAGGGCTATTTGAACATAGCAAAGCTAATTGAAAGAGTAAACAGGCTAAAGCGCAGAAAGTCTTGATGCAACGCTTTTAATTTCTTTGACCAAATCTTCTTTAAGATTCAATATTTTTTTCAATTTAGCATCATCTAATTCGGCAACAGAATCAACATCTTTATATCCCAAATCGTATAACTTTGTTGCTCTAACTTTACCTACATTTGGCAACTGGCACAAATTTATAAGATGTGCTGGTACTCCATGTCTAATGCGACTTCCCAAATCCTTTAAAAATGACTCTTGACCCCATTTCCCACTCATAGAATCAAGTGCGACCAATATCTGCTGTATTCTTTCAAATTCGCTTTGCAAACTTCTTTGATATCCAGCCAAAGCTGTTACATACGATCCATTCAACAAATTAAAATAACAAAAGGCAGATTTCTTGATTCCTTCTGTGAAAAATTTATATTCTGAGTAAAAATCTTTTTGTAGCCTCTTGTCGAACAAGCTCATTTCTTGTTTTTCTGCGTTGTTGACTATATTTGCTCTATTGGTATCAATTTTTGCCAAAGCCAAAGCAACATGCAAATCAGAGTTTTGTTTTTTTTCCTTAAATAAAAAATAAAAATTTCTACTGTAGTCAGCGATGTCAAACGGAGAGTAATAAAAAATGCTTGCTATTTTTCCAACACTAGAAACTTCCAAATTACCATTATCATTATGAACAATTTTTCTATCGATCATTTCGACAAGCAATTCGCTGATATAGGTCTGATTAAGATTCCTTGCTTGAAAACTAGCCAATGATCTTTCATACCACTTCTTAATGTCTGCAACATTTTCAATTGATCTGTGATGAATTTCACTAACCAAATGAAATGCGAGATTTCTTGGCTTCTCTAAGAGTTTAGAAGTAATGTTTTGTGGAGTATTCAATCTGTCACGATGTCTTTTTGCATTAGAGTTTGGCAATAAGATATAAGCATCGCCACGAGGATCGATTCCTAATCGTCCTGATCTACCGACCATTTGAGTCACATTATAAGTTTCTACTTCATCCTTGCCACGATGAACTCCAAGTATAATCACACGCCTAGCAGGTGTATTAACTCCCCAAGCCAAAGTTGGAGTTGCAACAATAATTCTCAAGCCATCTTTTTTCTTAAATCTTCTTTCTAAATCAATTCTTTTCTCTTTGTCCAAATCTGCATTATGGAACTCTGAATCAATTGAATTGGCTTTCAATGTCCGAGTTATCAAATCACCAGTTCTTTTTGTGTGTGCAAAAACCAAAAATTTATCATCGGGATAATCGTTTATAATATCCAAAGCTTTGTCGATCTTTGCCTTTTCTTCAATGTCATAAGAATAACAATGCTCATCATCGTAGTTTTCATAGTGAATTCCCAAAGGCACTGGTCTATACTCAGAATTCAAAATATAAGTTTTCTTTTTATTGAGTTCACATAACCATTCTGCGATTTGACTCACATTTGGCATAGTTGCAGACAAAAGAACAATCCGACAATTTGGATTAATTTGAGTAAATTTCATCAATCCAACCTCAAGATGTTCGCCTCTTCCGGGAACTGTCAAAAGATGAGATTCGTCAATTACTAAAGTTCCTATTTCTTTCAGATAGGCACTTTTTTCAGAATTGATATTTCTTGCTCTATGGTTGAGCATTTCCGAAGTCATGATGATTAGATTTGATTTCAACAATTCTTCTTGTCTTTTTTCGGTGATCCTATAATCACCTGTGCATATTGAAATATTCAAATCATGAAAATGATATGACGAGTCTGTCCATTGGTCTATTTTTTCTTGAGCCAAGGCTTTTAATGGTGCAAGAAACATTCCTTTGCCACCACGCTTACGAATTTCTTGAGCCAAAAACATTTCGGCAATAACAGTTTTTCCAGCACTAGTTCTTGCGGAAACTAAAAAGTTAGCATCATTTTCAAAAACTTCAAAAATTCTACTTTGAACTGGATTGAAATTTTCATATTCCCATTTTGCGTATGGATATTTCGAACAAGGAACAAGATCCGTCTGATCTATTATTTGGATCAATTCGCTCATAACATTATTTCTCTTAAGGTTGAATTGCACATGATAGCAAAAGCAGCTTTGTTGGGAAAGATAACATTTAAAAATTGGTTTTATTTTCTTTTCTAATTTGCCAGATTTGCGAAATGGTTTTGCCCAAAGATCCCATTTCCTCTTGGCTAAAGCTATTGCTCTTTACTTTATTACATGCCAAACAACAAAGAACAATATTATCAAGTGTGTAATCCTTATCACTATCAATGCGATCTACACCTAATGATTCAACCAACAATCCAATTTGTGAATATATTGATAAATTTAAAATTTCTGCTTCTGTGACACCACAATAAAAACATTTTCTCACATGAGATTTTATCCATGTAAGAAATTCTTCTTGGGTGATAGCGACTTGAGGAGTTTTTTTTCTTTTTCTTTTGACGGAACAATTTGCTTGAATATTTTTATATTTCTGACAATCTTTGCATGTACGCATTTTTCCAGAACTATATCTCAATGTCAAATCATCGGTTTTACAAATAGGACAAGTCCAAATAATCATTTATCTCCATCGTCTGGATATGATTATTTAGACTTGTCTGCTATTAAATTTATTAGCGGTGAATATCAAATCTTTTTTGATATTCACGATTTACAGCTTCATGCATAGTGTCAACCATGCCATAAAAATCAAAGCATCCAGATGCTCCACCAAGCCATCTGTCGAGATCTTTGTTGTTTCCAACAAAATTCAAGACTTCTGGAATGTCGCCTTGATACCTAAAATGAAGTCTACTATGAAGCACTTTTAGATTCTCATCAGAAAGCCTATAAAAGTATTCTTTTAAAAAATGATCGATATTTTTCATACTATACCTCAGATATGGAAAAGATTTTTAACCAAAAAAAGTTTGAAGAACTACTAGTCTCCAAATGGGCTGAGTTCTTAGATGCTCCAAAATTATTGAAAACAATCAATGATTTAGTCCAAGAACATAAAAATAATTTCGACATTGTTCCCAATACATCATATAAACAAAAAGGAACACAAATAATGATATCCAGATTCCAACTTACAAATAATGGATTCATTATATGGGTAGACTTTTTGGTTCCACTCGCAGAAAACAAAGTTGCCGTAGGAACTACCGAGTTGTTCCTACTATCTACAGGAATTCTAAGTCATTCCAAAACTTTAGGCAATATATACGATTGTATTTAAACTACATCCAATCTTCTTACATGGTCTCCATCTTGATTGATAAAGCTGTCTTCTAGTATTAAAGATTTTTTATCATCTGCAAAACGAAGCCCTAAATTGAATGCATCAATACATGCTGTTCGATCATTTTGTGATGCCATAACCCAACAATAGTCATTTTTCTTTATAAATTTTCCTCTTTGGTTTTCTTGTGTTATTCCTATTTCTAATGTAACATTGTCCGGCAAAAGTAATTCAATTTTCCCATGCCTCATAAGATGCTCTACAATCATAGATTGTATTTTATTTTGGCTCATGATTACACCTCGTAAAATTTTTAAATGAAAAAAACTTTGCTAGGAGGAATATAAAAGTATTTGAACCCATCATAGAAACGATGTGTATAGTCACCATCTTTACGAATTGGAGATTCAATCACCCTCTCCTCCTTGTTCAAACAAACTGTCCAACAATATATCTTTTTTTGTTGTTTATAGGTTTCTATGAGAAACAATTCATCATTTCCTAAAAACAACTTTGCAATCTTACAATTAACAGAAATCGGCAAAAAGGTGCTATAGTCACCATAAAGCTGTAAAACATCCATATAATAATGTTCATAATCACATCTTTGGTAGTGAGCTACTACAGAATATCCATCAACGACATATTTTCTACTTTTAAAAATAAGTAGATCTTCTTCGTAAGCTTCTGAATTTTTAATGGGATAATTGTATGGAATCAAAATCTTTGAGAGATTTTTTAATTCTTGAATCGAACTTTTTATCTTTGTGATGTTGTCCGACATATATTCACCTTCTATGAAGGTATATATCCTAATCCAAGAACTTATCTTCTATAAATTTATTATTCAATAATGAATTTGAATCTTTTTCGAATTGAAAAACATCATGCTGTTGATGAAATTTGAAATCATTGCCAAACACTCCATCAATCTCACATAATATATTCTGCTTCATACGCATAAAAAGCCATTCTTTTACCTCTTTTAGACCAGACGATAAGTTAGAATCATCATCAAATCTAAGCAATTCCATGACTTTATTGAAATCTAACCAAGCATAGCCAGTCATTTGGTTATTTTTTTCATAATTTTTCAATAATGGTAATTTGGAAGTAATATTTACAAAATGAAGAAGAAATAAAATGTAATTTTTTGCATCAAAATAATTTAAACAAGCAGATGCATCCATTATTCTAAATTCAATAGTCTGTCTTTTATTGTTTACGAAATGATATGTATTAATCGAATAATATTTATGCATCCCAATTGAATTTATAAGTTTATTAGAACTAATAAGTGGGTGTTCAACTTCATCAACAATGTCGGAAAAAGACAATAACTGGCAATATCTATTTCTTTTTCTTTTAATTGGAACCATGTTTGCGAACACATATTCGCATTTAATCCACCAACTAATTACAGAAGCAACTTGATCAACAGAAAGATCGTGAACATCAACATGAACATGAAACGAACATCTTTCATCTGCTTTTATATTGCTGTCATTGCTAAAAGCATTGACAACAGTAGATACTTTTCTCACTCCATCAATTCCCTTTAAAACTGGTGTGCATACTTCGATACCACAACTACTATCTGGCTTTAAAATCCAAGAATCATTATTGTGATTATTTCCCCACTTTTGAATAAACACCTTATCTTTGGCAACTTTTTGAACCAGCCAAGAAACATAAAAAATTCCTTTTGGCAAATTTCCCAATTCATAATCAAATGGACGACTTCTGCCATCGAAGGCATTAATTTCTAACTCAACTCCAAAACGCCTTTTATTATTACAATTATTCATGTTCACCTCATTGCCAAGTCAACGACATCTCTTTTATAATACAGTAACACCAAATCAAGGAGTTTCTATGAATTATTTGATGATTGAATTGAAGGACAAAAGAAAATTTATTACAAATAAAAAAAATTTGAGTAATTTAATCGAATTTTCCAAGACATTTAACGCAGATCTTTCAATAATAAGCACTGAGAGTAAAAATTCTCTATCACTAGAACAATTGGCAAATGAAATTTGCGACACAAATCGCAAACAAGAAGAATTTGAATATAAAACAATTGAAACTTTGAACAAAAAAGAAACAAACCAAAGTAATTTAATATTTTCACATATAATAAAAACACTTCAAAGCAAAAAAGAAATAGATACAAATAAACTAATTGCAAAATTCAAAAAAAAAGGAATAGATGAAAAAAACATCTATTCCCAAATAACAAAAGCAAAAAACTACATCAAAAATATAGGAAAAACTTTAAAGAGGCTTGGAAAAACCAAATATAAAATTGATTATTCTTCTATCTCTGAATCAATTTCATCATCTATTCCTTCTTGATTGGTTATGTCTGTTTCTATGACATCACCACCAATCTGGAATTCCATAGCTGCTTTAAATGGCTCCAAATAATCAATTATATCTTGTTCAGATGCTGCATCAATAATCGATGGGCATTTGAGCAAGATTTCAAGAGGAATTTCATTCTTGTCTAAGGAGGCTTTGAATTTAATTTCCTCACCATTGCTATAAGGCTCTGCAACGATGAAATTTCCAGCACTCTTGGCAATAATCCTATTTGCATCAAGCAAACAAGATAATAAGCCACTAACAGGATTTATTCCGTGTTCAAAAAGCAATTGAATGTTTTCTGTTGAAATAAATGGTGTATGAGTCTTATTTTTAACATTTTTAACACGAATGTTAATGCCAAGAATCTTGGTTTTTTTTGCACTAATTTTATATTCTATCTTCTTCATTGTCGATGTTTCTAATCGACACGAAGCATAAAACGGTAAAGCATTACCACCACCAGCAGTTGTGGTTGGATTTCCATAAAGAACACCAATTTTTGAACGAGTCTGATTCAAAATGACAACAGTAGCATCATTCTTTTCCATAACTGTGTTCAATTTTCGGAATTCTCTAGAACAAATCTTAGCTCTTTCTCCGGGTTGCTCATGCCCACCAACAATGCGTTTGAAATCAGCTTTCGAAGCGTTCTCTGGAAGATTAACCTCTCTAAGCTCTCTAGCCGATGGACTTACGCCAATGGAGTCATAAACAATAGCAATCGGACATTCTTTTCTTTTTGATCGAACAAATTCAATAGATTTATACATCTTCAAAAAGACATCTTCCAATGCTTGTGGAGTATGTCTGACGATTTTATTCAAATCGCAATGTGATGCTCGTTGAATAAATTCTTTATTAGCAGAATTCTCACAATCTTCCAAAATAGCAATTCCACCAGAACGCTGGCAACCGAACAAAACATTTGTTCCAATCAAAGATTTTGAACTAGATGAAGGACCATAAATTTCCGTAAGCTTACCGCCCGGAACTCCACCGCCCATAAACTTTCCACTACAAATATAATTGATTGCCAAATTTCCACTATCTACAAAATATTTAACGCTATCAATTTCAGCCACAATATCGCCACCAGTTTCATTTGCTAAATCTTGGAAGAAATTATCTTCATCGACTTTTTTACGAGCCATAGTATCTCCTTTGTATATTATTTGAATATGATAAAGCGTGAACACACCCATAGATGCGTTCACGCTAAAAGTGATTGTTTAGATTCCGTCAAGTTGCTTCAAGAAATCATCATCAGCAAGAGATTCATCTTCGCTAATAACACTCTTTGAAACCTTCTTGGATACAAGAACTTCTTCTCTGATGACATCAGAGCCAGTTATTACAGATTCTGCAGATTTTGCAGCAGCTTGAACTGGTGATTTGCTATAAAACTCATCGAGTTCTCCAGCTGAGTCACCTTCAACAACCATACCTGTATGAACACGAAGACCATGTTTGATTTCTTCGGAAGTCTTCAGTTTTCTCAACGCAGACAAATCGTTAAGATTGCTGAACCAATTTTCCAATTCTTCTGGTGTTCCAGCAATAGACGCTTCCTCAAACTTTGAAAAATCATAGTTTGGATACTCTCTATTCCCACTTTTAACAACCTTCTTTACAAGCCTAAAATCACGACCAGTTGTTGGATGTGTGATATCGCCTAGTTCTTTTTCTCCAGCAGCCTCATCACCAGAAATTGCTCTCATAATCTTGCTATGAACTTGCTTGCCACAAGAATAAATCTTAGGTCCAACATTAGCTGCTGTAGCTTTATTCTTCGGATCAACCTCTGAACGCACAATTACATTGTAATAATAGCGTTCTATAGGCTTGAGTTCTCGTGCTTTGTTCTGAAGATTTTCCTGTTCTTTTCCAGAAAGACCTTCGGACTTCTGCCACAAGTCAGAATAGTACTTGCAAATAATACATTCGCCACGCCAAGCTTCTGCACCTTTGTCGTTTGGTGAAAGCTCTCTAGGGCAATGATAGGTTTTCTTTTGATTGGTCGTAGGATTTGTCAGCGTGTGAATTCTGGTCGCACAGTAGAGTCGATGACCTTTTTTCTTTGGAAGAAATCGCATCATTACGAATCCATCCCTATCTGGCATCTTAACAAACTTTTGAAGGTACTCGTTGTCAAGACCTCCACCGTTTTCTGAGCTAACTCGTTTAGCTTCTGCTTTAATTTCGTTAATGTCTAGTGGTTCGTAGTCAATTCCCATAGTTCGCCTCGTAGTTAAAAGTTAAGTAGTTTAGACAACGAACAACTCGTTGTCTGACTTCGTTTATTAGTATCATTATCTAGAATTCATTGCAAGATTAATTTATAAAAAAAACTATTCTTTTAAAAATTAAATATTGATGGGTGAATCTGGATTCTGCAATTTCTCTTCCGACTCAACAACTTCCTTGTGCATTGCTGCGAGTTTATCTTGCAAGTTTCCATGTCCTTTGGATTCCAAATCTCCATTGAGATCATCTCTGCTTTGTCGTTCTTTTGAAAATTCTTCCTCTAATGCTTTCAATATTTGTTGATTTTTCAAAAGCTGCTCTTTGATTTTTGCGTCTCTATCTTCCATGGATTCATCTTTCTTTTTCATGTTGATAATGGGATTTTGTTTTGGCTGAACTAATTTTTCGAGCATATATTTCTTGGATTCTTCTTTACGCTCTTTGCGTACAGCCTCACGCCTTAGTAAAACTTTTACTTTAGACTTCTTTTCTCGCTCTTTACGCTTTTTTGCAATCTTTTCTTCTTTCTTCATGATCATCCTACTTTCTTAGGTTAGGCACATTATCAGCAACTGCTCCGCCCCAATAAAGGTTGCCATGTTCCCTTTGTTTTTGGGTTTCAGAAAAATTCAACTCACTATCCGCCAAAAGATTCACATTGCCGGGAACAAAAAACTTATCGCTTATTTTTATTTCCCGATTAGTGTCATCAATAATTGTAAGTATCTCGCCATGTATAGAACCAGTCTTTCCATAAACTGCATACTTTTTATCCACCGTAAGTCTATATCCCTTGTTCCTTACTTCGGTAATCATTTGTGGTTCTGGGAAAAACACCACATTGTCTACAATTCTTTTTCCTGACTGCCCACTTGCAGTTAATTCTTTTTTTGAATTTGCCAATTGTTCGTGGGGATAAAGAGTATTCTGCCCCTGCAATGGAACTACTGCGGTGCTTTTCTCTGGCTCTACTTCTTGTGTTATAAAATTTCCAGAAGTCTGATCAAATAAGAATTTTTTGTTCTTTATGACCACACCATTATCAGCTTCTCTAAAAGTAATTTTCTTTTTAGCGAGTTCAAATATTTCAACGCCAATAACAAAAATATCTCTTCTTGCCAATTGACCCATGACACTACTCGCCAATGTTTCTAGAGAAACATCTTCAAATGGATCTCCGACCTTTTTCTTTAAGGTTTTTGTTTCTTCTTTGTTGTAATTCCCATCCTGTTTTTCATGATAGGAATAAATAATTTCGTAGCCCACACGCACCCCCAGTGAACTAAATAAGTAACTACTTAAACAAAATACCAGTTCCATATCTTGTTTCAAAAAAATTTGGCTTTACACCAACACTATCAGCAAAAGCCAAATACGCTTGTTTCACAGGTTTTAGATCCAAAGCATTGTCAATAATAATACAGCCATCATCTGATAAATATTCCCATGATACTTCAAGCATATAGAGAATATAATCATAATTTTTTTCTTCATTTATAAAAATTGCATCCCATTTTCTCTTCCCGATTCTATCGTGAAAATCATCATTTTTCATATCGCCTGTGAAAAAATCAAAATCTTTTTTGTAAGATTTTCTAATATTGTAAAAGCCCATACGATTAGAAAAGTAAACATTTTTATCAGTTTGATGGAAAGCAAGAAAATACTCTGTTTCTAAACAAGACATAAAAAAACACTTCTCTAATAATCCTAAATTGAAACTCAAAGATAATACACTCTTTGGCTTTATAAATTTACCTAAATGGTAATAAAAAGGAACATAAAGCGGGTCGCTATATGAAGGACTTCTTCTAGAATTTTCATCAATTAATTTGCAATCTTGAAGGAGTATCTTGCCGTTTACAAGTTTCTTTCTCAATAACTCTTTAATTTCTTTTTGAATGATATCAAAATTAGGCATATAATATTATAGCTTTAACTACGGATATATTATGTACGACTTTATTATTGTTGGATCAGGATTTTTTGGATCAACATTTGCAAGGCGAGTTACCGACCTTGGAAAAAAATGTTTAGTTCTAGATAAAAAGCCACACATTGCAGGGGCAGCACACGATATGCCTCAAGATGATTACTATGTTTCATCTTATGGCGCACATGTATTTCACACACACAGCGAAGAGGTTTGGGAATTTGCCAATAACTTTTCTGAATTTATTCCATTTATAAATAGACCAAAAGTTCTATCGAATGAAAAAATATATTCATTTCCAATAAATTTGATGACACTTCAACAACTTTGGGGAATAAAAACTCCAGCTGAAGCAAAAAAAATATTAGAAGAAAAAAAAATTCCATGCGAAAATCCAAGTAATTTTGAAGAATGGGCATTATCCATGGTTGGAGAAGAAATATATAAAAAATTCTTCTATGGATATACAAAAAAACAATATATGCGAGAACCAAAAGAACTTCCAACATCAATAATTCAAAGACTTCCTATTCGACTTACATATGACGAAAATTATTTTACTACGAAATTTCAAGGGATTCCAAAAAATGGATATACAAATCTAATTTATAATATGCTTGATGGTATTGATGTTGAGGTTGGTGTAGATTTTATAAAACAAAAAGACAAACTAATGCGTCTCGCAAAACAGATTGTCTATACAGGTCGAATAGATGAATTTTTTGATTTTGAATTTGGGAAACTTGAATACAACACCATGAAATTTGAGAAAAAAGAATTTATTGGAGATCAACAAGGAAATGCAGTTATAAATCATGTTGATGAATCGGTTCGATATCTTCGAAGCATAGAGCATCGTCATTTCTACAAACACGGAGAGTCTATCAAACATTATGCTGGTAAAAAAGAAGATTTCACTAGCGTAATAACCTACGACATTCCAGCAACATATGAAGAAAATCCAGACCCATTATACCCAATTAGAAATAAAATAAATTCTGAAATTTATCAAAAATATTCATCAATCAAACCAAGTAATGTAACATTTGGCGGAAGATTGGGAGAATATAAATATTTGGACATGGATCAAAGTATGGCTTCTGCTCTTCAAAAGGCTAAATCCTTTGAATGAAATTATTCATGATCATATAGACACAACTCAACACCAGCCTCTTTGAACATTGTTCTGGAAATGTCACAGGAATCTTTCCATCTTTTTGCCAATTCTTCTGATAAGTTTGGTGCTATGCATCTTTTAATTCCACTTTGAATGATTAGAGAGGCACAACCAGAACATGGCATGAATGGATATGTAACTATAGAACATCCATTCAAATTCCTTTGGGCAAATAAAATAGCATTAGCCTCTGCGTGGACTACCATTTTATACTTTATATCTCGATCATCATATCTTTGAGGATCATCACAAACACCTTTTGGAAATCCATTGTAACCTATAGAGACTATTCTTTTGTCGGAATCAAAAATAACAGCACCAACTTTGGTTGATGGATCTTTGCTCCAAAGAGAAATGTGTTTAGCTAAATCTAAAAATCTAATATCCCAAATCATTAAATTCCTTCGCAATCTTCAGCATCATAAGCCATTAAATTACTTGCAAATTCGTCTTGTGGCTGGCAATAATTCGTCTTATACAAAAAATGATACGCATCAAAGATTCCCTCGTCATCTCTAAAAAAATCTTTTTCTATAGATACAGCTTTAAATCCCATGCTCTTGAAAAAAAGATGGGCATGAAATCTTTCTTCAGAAATATAGGAATTTATATAATTTCGTTTATCTTTTTCTTCTGGATTGCAAGATTCTGATCCTAGTTTGTCAATCAATTGATCTACCATCGCTCTGGCATAACCACGCCTACGATAATTTGGATTTATTGCTATATTGATAATATAAAATCCTTTAGGCATCAGTTCGTACAAAATAAAGCCAACTATATTATTATCAACTATAATTACCTTTCCAATGTTGCCCCTATTTTTCAAACAATCCAAGAAATCTTTATGACACCAAGGTTGAGAAAAAGAATCTTTTTCAATTTTTACAACCAAATCAATATCATCTTTTATCATCCAACGAATATTATATTTCATCTACATTCACCGTTTTAAAATGTCTTCAGCATTGCACAATCCATCACTTCCATCTCTCCCTTCGTATATGTCCTTATTTAATTTGTCCAACTCCTTACGCAAAGTATGTCCACGATTTTGTGCATTGTCATGATTTTTATCCCAAGCTTTTAAATACATTTTCAAAAATCCAACCGCAGATTTTCTTTCTATGACTTTTCCGAACAACTCAACACATTCCTGATTGCATTGAGATTTAGCCTTGCAATAAGTGTCAGAGCCTCCTTGGTCTTTATTCGAAATGTATATTTCGTTATATTTAGTCTCATAGGCAAGTTCAGCTAGTGATAGCTCTTTGTTTGCCATTTCAAGTTGTTTTCCGTAATAATCAATCCAAGCATATTCCTTATCCATATATTCGCTCAATGTAAATTCATTGAATTTCATATTATCTGGATCAAGAATTATTTCTTTATTATTTACAATTACCTTAATCTTTTCGCTCGGTATTTCTGACATGTTTATTCCTCTGCATCTATGACGCTATTTTTGGGTGATGTAACTTTCTTCTTCTTCTTATCAACAGAGTAAGTATCAAAAGCAATATCTTCGCTTCGTTGCATTTGAACCCTAGTGAGCCTTTCCTTGTAAGTTTCCACACTGATCTCGTAAATGTCCAAAGTTCCCATTGAAAAATCAAAAGCCATCTTGAATGGGAATCTTGATTTTCCATTTCTATGTTTTATAACAAATCCACGACCAACCTCTGCATCTTTTTCAATCGTTTGTTGATTGATCGACCAAAATCCATCCAAAGGTTTGAACTGGTCGAATGATGTTCCAATATTTGATTCATCAATATATTGCGATATTTCTAACTTTGCGGCAGTTTGATTTGGTTGCACACAAGTTAATGTGCAATGTTGTTTCTCGACACCAAATCCACGCAAATCTCTCAATATTCTATAAGCAGATTCATACTTTTTTACAGTTGGATCATCTTTCATTTCACCAACATAATCTATAATAACCAATGCTGGTTTCCATCCCATTGCCTCTAATCGTGAACAATATCCACGAATGCCATTCACATCTATAGAACCACCCGGAAATTGCTTTAATATAAAAAGATTTTGATCATCTTTGTCTTTTCCAAATTCAGCAATAGTCTTCTTTATCTGTTCTTTTGATTCTCTTAAAAGATTAATATCTATCTTTGCAAATTGACTTGTAAATCTCTGAGCAATCCCAACTTCATCCATTTCTAATGTTATGTACAAAACTTTATGACCAAGAAGAACATTTGCAACAGCAGCCTTTACTAGTGCCAAACTTTTTCCAGTTCCCGGCAAACCAATCCAAGCTGCAATCTGTCCGGGAAATAAACCACCATTCGTCAAGGCATCATCGATGGAAGGAAAACCACTAGTGAATCTTTCCTTGCCTTGAAATTGATCTTCCATTCTTCTGAACATCTCTTCGATATTCAAAAAATACTCTAATCCCGGTTCGTAGTCCGTATCCACACTCATAGACTCACGCATTTTTTCATAAACATAAGACCATGTTTTTTCGTCTTCTGGTGCTTCCGACATCTTTTGCAAACATTCATGAAATGCTACTTTAATTGCTTGCACCCTTGCAAAATATGTAACTCTTTCCAAAAGATATTCACGAGTATCAATGCCGGGAACATAGTAGTCATATAAGGCTTCAAGTTCAGAAATATAATACAATTGAACTGAATTATCTTTTTCTTTAAGGTGATTTAAAAGCTCTTGCTTCAAAACAGCCATGTGAGGAGAAATTCTTTTTTCTTGAAAATAATTGAATAATATTTTTGTAATAGTGACATGAACTTCATTGCTGAAATAATGGGGCTTTAATTTGTCTATGCTTTGAATGAGCATAGTCTGATCCATCAACAACATTCCAAGAATTCTTCTTTGAAATGTATCATCCCATGCAAAATTTGTTTTTATACTATCTGGATCAGAGAAAGAATCGAATTTGGATTGTTCTTCTGGTGTCAACTCTCGCATGTACATCTCCGTTTTTATTTGATTCCAGAGATTACCAAATTTTACAATTTAAGTAAAGGTGCTTTTTGGTTTTAAAAGCGATAGTTTCATCTTCTTTTGCGGAGAAGATGTTCCTTCAATCAAATCCTTGAATCTAAAATAACCATCCATCCAATTTTGCGTCAAAGTGTGATAAATCAGACAATCTCCATAATAATTGTTTGTCTGCACATCTTGCTTTGTAAAATATTTGTATTTTAAATTTTTATCAAGCACGAAAATCGAACAAGCAAGTTCTTCCCTTCCTTGTGGCGGTTCATTCTTATCAGAAGTAACTTGGTGCAACCAATCACCCAATTCATGCGTTCTATCTTTGAGTGCAAGGCATAAATCAAAAACCTTTGTTGCATATTCTTTCAACAAACCTTTATTCCACAAAACCACACCACTATTGAATGGTCGCATAGTCGTAGATTTATAGGTCATAGAATATCTTTCACCAAAACAATTCTTATCAGCAACAAAATCATACTCATCAAGCAAATTGAAAAGATGTGATATATCACCAAAGATAAAAGTGTCGGCATCCAACAACAATGTTTTTTCTTCAGATGCATTAACTAAAAACTTTCGTTGTGCGGAACAATAACCTTTCTCCTGACCCATCTGAATGTCGTCTATTACTTTAACATTTACATTCAAACGATTACACAACTCCATAAATTCATTTGTGGTGATCTGTGGGATTTTAGCGGCACATTGAAGCAGTCCGCCAACATTACGATTATTTTCGTTATTATCTTTGATGTAAAAAACATCGACTGGAATAGAAGGATTATGCTTACGCAAGGTTATTAGGCTGCACCTTGCCATAGAAAGATAAAACCAGAATTCATTTACAATATAAACTATTCGCATGTTTTTATATTATGGAGTGGGGGGTTACAAAACTGGGCTTTGGAATTATTATATATATTATCCCGGCAACCTAATACCCCACTCCGTTGATTTATAATAGCTATTCGCCATTTAAATAATCATATTCAGAAAGAGAAACCTGACCCGATCTTATTGATTTCTCTCTTGTTATTTTTTTGCCCATACTTTTTTGCCCATTCCAAACAATTGCTTTGCAGTATGTGGAAAATTTTGTGTCTATTTTCAATCGTTCATTTCTATCTGGTCTAACTTTCTTTGGAACTACAGACTTCACAATCAAATCAAGCATGCGTTCCTGCTTGTATCCAAACTTCTGTCTGTTCGCACCATGCCTAGTTCTATTGCTCCACAAATCTTGAAGCTTAACTATTATCTTCTTCATGAAGCCATCAATATTGTGCTGATCTACAGAAGCCAAACACTTCTCAATATATATCTGTCTTTTATAATAAGATCCAGCACGAATGATTGACAATTGCAATTCTTGATTTATATCTTCAAAATCATCAGTGTAATTATTTTTTGAGTTTTTCTTTTGCAATTGATGTGCTGCGTAATAACAAAGCTTTCCAAAGCACTTAGTGAGATGATCATATTCCAATTGAGTTATCGGAAACGATTGGCAAATGTTTTTCGGATTCTTTTGATTTTTCATTCTTAGTCCTATTTGGCAGTTTAATTGTTTTCATCTCAGTAATTTTTCTTCCAACAGAGCAAGAAATGCTCATGCTCAAATTTGGAAATAAATTACATTCTGAAACCAACGATTTATGGGAAGCCAAAATAACTTCTTTTAATTTTTCCCTGTTTGCATAAATCATATACCCGTCATGTACATTATAAGCTATTCTCCCAATACCATTCAAGGATTTGTAAAGACCAATCAATTGATACAAACAATAAATGGCAGAAGGAGATTGAACTGCAAAATTTCTAGCCCTATAAGACTTATCTTGAAAATGCCTTGTTTTTCCACAATAATCCACGACTTTTTTATCGATTTCGGCTTTGTTCTGGTAATCTTCAATCCACTTATAAGCTTTAAAAAATATATTTTTAATTCGATCAACAATTGCTTCTGCAACTTTTATTGGCAATCCAAACTTCTCTGATATTCCATAAGCACTCATACCATAAAAGACAGGCAAAAATATTTTTTTACATAATGATCTTTTGTCTTCGGAATCACAAGGAGTTTTCAAAATTTTCTCATAAGCAACTCTGTAGATGTCCTCGCTATCACACAAACCATTTATTTCCTCATCACCAGACAACCAACCCAACATTTTAACTTCCATGCTTTTGTAATCCATATAAACAAATACGGAATCAAAATCCAAAGGCTTCAATAATTCACGCTGTTCTGGACTTATGACATGCGGAACGAATGATCTAGTGAGAGCCTTATAGCAAAGCATTCTTCCATTTTCTTGACCAGTTATGTCATAAAAGGCATGTACCTTTTCGGTTGTCAATATACCAATCGTTTCTAGCGAAGGAACTACTTCCAAAGCTAAAGGAAGATGAACCGACTTGTAAATCTTTTGTGTTTTAGACCAATTCTCAGAAGACATGACCTTTTTCAATCTTCCCATGAATTCAATCATCGTTTTTGGCTTTTCGAGCTTTGTATCTGTATAGCTTTCCAAAATCTTAAGATCAATGAGTGTTCCCTTAAATTCAATAGTAATCCCATACATTCCCAACAAAAATGAAGCTATGACTTTCCAGTTCCAAACAAGTATCTTTTTGCCTTCACAACACAAAGAATTAGAAAAAGCCTTTGAGAATATTCTTGCAGACCAATCTCCATCCAAAGGTATCTCATGCGAACCAAAAGAAGAACAAATAAATATCGTGGCTTCTTTAGCCTTTTCTCTGCTCGTAAAGTCCAATACAGCATCCGTAGCTGAAAGGTAAACAGCCCCTGTTGCTGCATGATCATACAACAGCTTAACAATTTGACTGGGATGCATGGAACTCATACATAAAATCTACCATAGCTTGAACTTAAATCAATAGAGAAAAGTCGTAACAAAGTATTTTTCTACTATTTTTATATCTTTATATTTTAAACCGAGTTGCCGACTTAGTTATCTTGCTGTTTAATGTATGAATTAAATAAAATTACATACATAATCAATTGAATTGTTTCTGTGTTTAAACATATCGTAATTCATTTGATTCAACTGATAACTCATAGTATGAATTCTTATGTACATCATAAGATTCCTTGTGTTTTGAACAATTGATACCAATGAAGCCATATAACTCACAGTTGTTCCCATTTCTTGTCTGCAAAATGAGAGTCGGCTATTTTTGACACAACTGCGGAAGACTTGGCTTTTCGAGCATAACAATGGTTCTCGTTGCACCATTCGTGTTTTTCACTACAAAGACTTACCCGTCAGGGCTGCTCAAGTTTTTTTCACGGTAAGTTATCGTTGGGGTATCCTCAACAATTACCTAAAGGGGAAGAGTAAGCTTCCGTCTTAGTTATTTATAGTTTCTATGACAAGTAGAATTATTATAATTTAGGTAAGAGAAAATTGCAATCGATTATTTTGAAAAAATAATTTCATTTTCAATAATCATTGCAAAAACTACAGATGTGATTAGTCTAATTCTTGTTTTGATAAAAATGAAAAAATTTTTTCAATTAATTGAATGACGATTATCGTAAGCAATACTAACCAAAGTAATAAAATAATTTCATTCATTTTTGATATCATACTTTAATCTAAGATAATTTTCAACTAGATAAAATGCCATCTTGAGAAATTTTATTTATAGGGTATAATAATGATCGATTCAAAAAAACTAGCCGAGAAATACAAGATGGATGAATTAGAAGTAAAAGCTTTGAATGTATGTCAAATATGGATGGAAATGAGTAAAAAATTATTTCCAAGTTATAATCATAATAAATTTGGAAAAGGAGATCCAAGAAAAACTTTAATGTTTAAAGTTTGCTATAAGCTAATTCGTGAAACTTCTGGATTTATAGGGGATGACGATTATCCATTATATGTTCGAGCGCAATTAGATATATTGAAACATATAAGTTTAGATAAAGGTCATCCACTTATAGAAGTTAATTGTTTAGTTGGAGATAAAGCTTGGAAACGATGGAAATTATGGAAGAAAAAGTATGATACTACTGTTCAAATTAGATCAAAAACCGCCACAACTAAAGTTAACAATCCCAAAATCATTGAGGCTCTTAGAAAAACCAAAGAATTCTTTAGTTTACAATTTGAAAATAAACCATCTTATGAAAAATTTAAAGAATTTGAAAAAGATGGATCGCTATACCGATATGTAAATTTTGGTAAAATATCTCCGTACTATTTAGTTTTGTCTCCATACTTTGAAAAACTTTCTAAAGAATGTGTGATGCAAAAGATGAATTTTGATATTCAACTATATAAGACTGGTATAGATGAGGCTACTTTAGAGCATTTTAAGAATTTATTTATATATGAATTTTAGTCAAGCCAAGATATAAAATCACGAACATTCATATATCCTACTTTTCTTTTAATTTCATTTTCATTTTTATCCACAATAATTGTGCAAGGTATGGATTTAACTCCATATTTCCCTGCAGTACTTTGATTTTTATCAACATTTATTTTAACGATAATTGCATCATGAGATTCCACAGCACTAATTGATCTACTTGAAGTTAATGTATCATGCTCAAATTTTTGACACCACACACACCAATTTGCTCCAAAAACAAGAATCATTGATTTGTTTTCTTTTTTTGCTATTTTTTTTGCGTTCTCATAAACATCATCTTTTTGGATTACAATATCTTTGGATGTTTGATTTATAATTATTTTTTCACTTTTATTTGAATTTGTATTTTTTGTTAAAAATATCAGAGCAAGACATATAGACGCTAAAAGAATATTAATTGCATTTTTCATTTCACTCCTAATATGTCATAAATATTTTAGATATAGATTCTACAATTTCTTTTGGTTCTTGCGTTGGTGCAAACCATTCATCCCACTCTGATGGCTGAACTTTCCATGAATGTTGCTTTGTTGTTGAATCAATATCATATCCCCAACAACGAATTAATCCTTTTTTGGCATCCCAATAAAGGTCTATATCGAATTGTTCTGCTCTTGAAGCGGTTGGTGCTTCAACGCCACCACCACGAAATTCAAAAACATATTTGTGATAATTTTCACTCTTCTTATACATACCAATTGGAAACATACAATAAGATGGAAATACTTTTCTTACATTATTGAACATTTTTAGAGATAGTTTATCGAATCCTTTAAATTGAACATTTGGAGAATCAATAAGCTGTTCATTTAAATTAACTAAATAAGTGTGAATTTCAGAAGCATATATTTCTTCTCTTGTATTGTGATATCCTTCATCCAAAGGAAATACTTTTTTGCAAATCCAATTACTTTCACCAACAGCATCAATAACTTTTCTTCTGGCAACAATCTTATAAGACCCTAAAGGAGTTAATTGTAATTGCAACGCACCAGCTTCATCACCCCATTCTATAAGGTTTTGAAATTTAGGGTTTGCTATGTAATTTCCAATTTCTGGTGTAGAAAGTAATTCTGAAATAATTTTACTTGAATGAATAATGTCAATAGGCATATGACCTTCAGCTGGCTTGGTTCCACCAGCTGGTTTTTTTAATTTTTCGCCAAAGCCAAAGTCAGCCCATTCTTTTAAGCTGATAAATTTTTTGAAGCTATACATAATTATATATAGATTAACAAAAGGATAAAAATGAAACGATTTAAAGTTTGGATTGAAGCAAAACAAGAAAAATTAAAAGATTATTTAGATGTTGTTTTAAATTCTCTTAATTTAGACACAAAAAAAGGAGCATCTACGCCAATAGACTCTTTAAATCAACAAAATTTACTGGCTAAATTAGAAAATTTGGAAGTTTATAAATTGTTGCCTACAAAAACAAAAGATTTAATTCGTAAAAAAATTGAAAGCGATAATAAAGGCACAGTTCTGGATATTATAAAAACAATGGCTGGATATCAATAAGATTGTGCAATAATATCAATTAACTTTCTATTAAATAATGTTCTTTTAGCTAAATCATTTTTCATAGGTGTTTCAGTTGTCAAATATGGAAAACCCATGTCGTGAATTCCATTTTCAATAGAACATTTGTGTTTAGGCTCTGATTCTATTCTTTGTTTTTTTGGATGAGATATCAAACCATTAATGCATTTATCGCCATGTATTTTCCCATCAAGTATGGGAAAATAAGACGATGCTTCTCTTACGCATTTATCCCAAAGAGGTTTTTTATCTTCGTCTGAATAGTAAGAATAAAAACTATCTGTAGATTCATCTTCATGTAGTGTCCAGAATAAAGATGGCTTAATTTTCTTCGCCAATTCTAGAATACTTTTAACTTCTGGTTGTTTTATACGATGACACATATCTCGATTTAAATCGTTTCCTTCATCGGTAAATCTGTTATTGGATATAAATCCAGTTGGATTTAGAATAGGAAAAAACTCAAGTGTTATATCTTTGGGAAATTTACCTCTTGATAAGTAATCGATAATTCCAGTGATTCCACCTATTTCATTGCCATGAATTCCACCGACTATAAAAATTGATTTTGATTTGTCGGGATTAATGGTGGCTCTGTATATTGGAAAATTATTTTCACACAGCGTTACCAATTTAACTTTTGGAGTGCATCGAACAAGCCTAGAAACATAGGCATCATAACGATTCGAATCAGATTTAAAAAATTCTTTGAATTGCATATTTTTATTTATGAACATTTACCTTTATAATTTAGCATGCGAAGCAAAAAAAGCAAAAAACAGATAAAGAAACTTTCCGACAAGAGTTGTTATTTTTGTCGAGAAAGCGATTATGATCTTCTAGATGTGCATCGTATAATTGAAGGAAAAGATGGTGGAAAATACCATGAAATGAACACAATAACAGTTTGCTGTTTGTGTCACAGAAAAATCCACTCAGGTAAAATTAAAGTTTTTAGAAAGTATACAACAACCTTAGGAAGAATTGTTCTTCATTTTGAAGATGAAAATGGCGAAGAAAAATTTGAATGATCATACTTCAAAAGGATTCAAATCTGAAATTTTCACATTATAACAGTCTGCTTTTACAGTGAAATTATTGTCTGGATCAAAATCCCCTTTTTTAAGGAATTTTGCTTTTTTATAATATTCATCTTTATCAAGCCATCCTAAGATGTAAGCTTTATGCCATGTATCATTACTGAATTCCAATCTAACAAATGCATATTTTGTGCATATTTGATGTGTGTTTAAAGCTGCAATAGAACATTCATAATGTGGTCTTGGTCTAGATGTGCATCTTTTGGTTTTTACATCCCAAAGTATGTTGTCTTCAATAATGTCATAATCATAAGTGTTATTTATAATTCCTTTTATAACTTCATTTGCAACTTGCTCTCCAATAAAGCCAGCCATATTTCCCATCCCACTGGTAATCGAGTTTCTTATCTCTCCCATTTCCAATGATTTTTTTGTGGCACGAATGATCATTTCTTGAGTAATTTCTATTTCAATCATTCATAAGTTCCTTAAGAAAAATTTAATTTTATCATCATCTTTTGTTATTGTGTAGATTCTTTTCTTCGATGTTTCTGTCAAATACTGAAGCTTTTCTTTTTTAGAGCTTTTTGTTCTGCATTCTTTTAGTATTGGTTCCAATCCACATAAGAATATCCAAATTCTAAATGTACTTTCGTTCAATTTAGAAGAAATCAGTTTGTAAAATTTAGTCCAATTTATTTTCAACGAAGCAAATATTTTCTTGTATCTTTCAGACATACATTTTATTTGTTTTTCGTAATATTCTTTTTCAAATTCTGGAATTATCATATATCTGTCGTTTCGTTGACCACAACATTGTGTCCTTGTTCTCGTAGAATTTTGATTCGTTTCTTGCTATGTTCTAACAAATATGGATTGATATTAAAAACAAAATCATAATAATTTAGTTCTTCTTTATCTTTTGCAGTTCTCAACCCACGACCCATTCTTTGAATGATTTGATGATCTGCTTGACCACCTGCAGCATTTATAAGCGAATGAATAAAAACATTAATACCAGTATTGAATATTTGTTGTGTCGCAATTGCAATCAAAGATTTTTTTGATTTTTGAAGCTGTTGAATTACTTCCTTCCTAGTGTCTGCATTATCTTTTCCTTGAACCCATAACGAATTTGGAATCATCTTGTTTAGAATGTCTCCATGTGCAATTCGATCAACAAGAATCAATGTCCTTCCTTTGCATTTTTTGGCAAGTCTGGTAACTATGTCATTGAAATAAAAATTTTCTGCAATGCCTCTTGTGACCGCATCAAGATATATGTCGTAAGGAATACTTGGCTCATTGATAGGATAAAAATTGCAATTACTTGAAGATAAAATTCCTCTTTCTTGAAGTTGTGCCGTGGTAAGGACTCCATTGACCGATGATTTTATTTTCAATATAGGTCCAAAATATCCTTTTACTTGATGTTTTTGAACTTTATCTTTTTCTCCAAATTTGAAAGGCGTTGCAGATATTGCAATTCTAACGCTCGTACTTTTAAGTTTTTTGTATACATCTATTGGAGTTTTAGACATCATGTCATGTATTTCGTCAACAATAAGAACTTTAAATCTACTTAAAGCTTTATCTATTTTTTTTACAGACATTACGCTGGCGACAGTTACTATGTTTGGCTCAATTACACCGCCCCACAATCTTCCAAGATTGGGAACATCCCATTTTTTCAATTCAGCATAATTTTGTTCTGCAAGACCTACACGATTTTGAAGAATTAATGTTGGTGTTTTTGGAGGCAATGATTTTAATATACCCAAAAGAATCAAAGTCTTACCAGCTGAAGTGGGTGCGAATACAATTCCTCGTTTATGTTTTATGGCTTGGCTTATAAGTTCAACTTGATAATCATGAAGTTTTATTGGTTCGAGTCCTTTTGGTAGCCACTGATTGAGAAAATTTTCTTCAATTAAATTTTCTGAAAATTTAAATTCTGATCTATTATCTTGAATTTCATATTCAATATCGAAATGCTTCAGTGCAGCAGAAACTTCTGGAATAAGACCAGTCAAAAATCTTCCTGTTTCTTTTTTGAAAAATTCTGTGTAACCATCCCAAAGTCGCTGTTTATACAGTCTGCTATGAAAGTAGTTCCGTTCACGAAAACGCAGACAATCCCACAAAGTTTGTTTGATTTTATGATTGGTTGTTAAAAGTTGACAATAATCGTTATCAATCACCAGCAAAGTGGTCATATTTGTCTCCAAAAAGATATTTTCTTATATTTAGTCAATTTATTCAATATCGTTTTTAAAAAAAGCTTCATAAATATCCAAGGAGGAAGAAAATATGAGTGATGATTATACAATTTTAAATCCCGGCATAGGCGGGGATGTCATGGATGAAACAGCAGTATCTTATGATGCTGCTCCGCTTGTTAGAAAAAGACCTCGTGTTGTTGTGACTGGAGAAGGTGCCGATGATGTTGTCACCACAACAGGAACTTTGCCAAATGATGGAGACATTGGTTTAGTTGTTAGAGAAGCTAGGAAAGGGCAATCGACAAGTGCAAACAGTATACCAGTTGTAGTCGCTTCAGATCAAACAGTTGGAAGAAGCAATGTAATTGTATTTCAAGAAATTATTGGAACATCGGAAACGCAACTTTCAGATAACGCAATATCATTATCAGTAACAATAAAATCTATGGACTCTAATGATGGAGTTGTATATTTGGGAATTTTTGGTGTAACAAACTCTAATGGATTTGAATTAAGCGCTGGAGAAAGCATTTCGATTTCTATTGATAATACTAATAGATTGTATGCAATAGCGAGTTCAATTAATCAAAAACTTTGTATTATAGGTATATAAATTATAAAAAACTTATATAAGAAATAAAAATAATCATGTTTATAGGCGCAACAAATTTTAATTCTGGAAAAAATAAAGGACCAACAGGAC